>ERZ780075.899-NODE-899-length-11836-cov-2.635600_pt1 | contig 11836 bp, 11 predicted proteins | sample MGYA00511839_ERZ780075 | MGnify/ENA primary metagenome ERZ780075 (study PRJEB29588, sample SAMEA2155953) | human gut metagenome | biome: human gut; feature: human-associated habitat; material: faeces | place: Denmark | collected 2008/2010 ...
AAAAAAAAAACCCCCCCGCCTCTCCGTGGTGCTGCCCACGCTCTCCATGGCGGTGGCTGAATGGTATATCCTCGACAACGGACTGATGGCGGGCATCGCCAACATGCCTATGGGCGAGGTGGCGCTGATGTCGAGCCTGCAGCTGGGCTACGTGCCGCTGCTCTTTGTCGGCATGTTTGTGTTTATAATGCTGGCAGGTCCGGGAAAGGTGTCGGTCGACTATCTGCTGTCGCTCTACTTCACCAACAAGGACAGCCTTAACGAACTTAAAAACTTTTAGGAGGAAAAGAATAAATATACAATGAGAACAGCCGTATTGATTTCGGGAGGCGTCGACAGCGCCGTCGTGGTGCACAAACTCAAGGAGGAAGGCCACGACCTGACGCTATTCTACATCCGCATCGGAATGGACAACGGCGAGGGCGACTGCTCCGCCGAGGAAGACATCGAGATGTGTACCGCCATAGCCCACCGCTACGGGCTGCCGCTCGAGGTGGTGTCGCTACACCAGGAATACTGGGACAACGTGATGGAATATGCGCTGCGCACCGTCAGAAGCGGGCTGACGCCAAACCCCGACATGATGTGCAACAAGATGATAAAGTTCGGCTACTTCGAGCAGCGTTGGGGCAAGGACTTCGACATAACAGCCACCGGACACTACGCCACGACCACCGTTGTCGACGGGCGCAAATATCTCGCCACGGCGGTCGACCCGGTGAAGGACCAGACCGACTTCCTCGCGCAGATTTCCTACGAGCAGCTGTTGCACCTGACGTTCCCCATCGGCTCGATGCCGAAGGAGGAGGTGAGGCGCATAGCGCAGCAGGCGAAACTGCCCAACGCCTACCGCAAGGACAGCCAGGGAATATGCTTCCTCGGAAAGATTAACTACAACGACTTCATACGCCGCCATCTGGGCGAGAAGAAGGGCAACATCATCGAGTTGGAGACAGGCAAGAAAATCGGCGAGCATCGCGGATTCTGGTTCCACACCATCGGTCAACGCAAGGGCTTGGGGCTGAGCGGCGGACCGTGGTATGTGGTGAAGAAGAACGTGGCTGACAACACTATCTACGTCAGCCGCGGATACGACACCGACAAGCAGTATGGCAAGACGCTCCACCTCGACGAGATGCACTTCATCAGCGGAAACCCGTGGGAGGGACAGACCGAGCCGGTCGACATCATGTTCAAGAACCGCCACACGCCGGTGTTTATGAAGGCGCGCTTCGTGCCTCTCGGCGGAAGGGAATACGTCATCGAGTCGGAAGAGAAGGTGCAGGGCATCGCCCCCGGACAGTTTGCCGTGCTCTCCGCCGCCACCGGCCCCCTCTGCTACGGCAGCGGCATCATCACCGGACAGAAAGTGATTGTCTAACAACAAAAAACAGCCGCGACATGACCGACAGAGTGAAAATCAGCGTGATGGGCATCACCCACAGCCAGATACAGAAAGGCGCCTACGCCGTGCTCCTCACCGACGACGGCGGACCTCACCGCCTCCCCGTGTTGGTGGGCATCGCCGAAGCGCAGTCGATAGTGGCATGGATGGAGCGCGTCAACCTGCCGCGCCCGCTCACCCACGACTTGTTCCGCTCGGTGACACGCGCCTTCGGCATCAGAGTGAAAGAGGTGTTTGTCAGCAAGTTTGAGAAAGGAATATTCTACTCCGAAATCACGTTTGCCGACGGCGACCGCGAAGTGGTGGTCGACGCGCGCACATCCGACGCGCTCGCCATCGCCCTGCGCTCGCACGCCCCTATCTACACCACCCGCGAGGTGATCGACGAGACGGGATTCATCGCCGAGGGGTTTGACGACGCGCCGGCTGCCGACAGCGACACCACCACCGTCGACGACGCAAGCCTGCTGCCGCTCAACCGCCTTGCCGAGGAGGAGCTGCAACGCATGCTCGCAAAGTGCATCAGCACGGAGGAGTATGAGCGCGCGGCGGAGATAAAGGCTGCCATCGACGAGAAACGCAGGCAGCAGAAACAAGAAAAAATCTAACAAAAAAATACAGAAAAACTTATGAGAAATCTACGTACAAGGTTTGCGATAATGAACTTCATGCAGTTCGCTGTGTGGGGTTCTTACCTTACCTCAATGGGAACCTACCTGTTCAGCATCGGAATGGGTGAACACATCGGAATGTTTTACGCAATGCAGGGCATCGTGTCGCTCTTCATGCCCGCGCTGATGGGAATCCTTGCCGACCGCTACGTCCCGGCACAGAAGCTGCTGAGCGCGTGCCACATCATCGCCGCCGCATTCATGATTGCCGCGGGCTACTACGGCATGACCACCGGCAGCGAGGCGCAGTTTGCAACGCTGTTCACACTCTACTCCTGCAGCGTGGCGTTCTACATGCCTACCCTCTCGCTCTCCAACTCCGTTGCCTACAGCGGTCTTGAGGGTGCCGGACTCGACCCCGTGAAGGTGTTTCCGCCGATACGCACACTCGGCACCGTCGGTTTCATCTGCATGATGTGGTTTGTCGACCTGATGGGCTATCAGCAGAACTACAACCAGTTCTTCGCCTGCGGCGCCGTGGGTCTGCTCTTCGGAGCATACGCGCTGACGCTCCCATCATGCCCGGTGAACAACGAAAGCGGCAGCTCAATGGCACAGTCGCTCGGACTCGACGCCTTCAAGCTGTTCAAGCAGAAACGCATGGCGATATTCTTCATCTTCTCGATGCTCCTCGGCGTGTCGCTGCAGATTACCAACGGATTCGCCAACACCTATATCACGAGCTTCGGCTCGATAGCCGAATATCAGGGCACGTTCGGCGTTGAGCACGCCAACATGCTGATTTCGCTGTCGCAAGTTTCGGAAACGCTCTGCATTCTGCTCATCCCGTTTGTAATGAGCCGTTTCGGCATCAAACGCGTGATGATCATCGCGATGCTGGCATGGGTGTTCCGCTTCGGGCTCTTCGGCTTCGGCAACCCGGGCAGCGGAGTCTGGATGTTTGTCCTCTCGATGATTGTCTACGGCGTGGCGTTCGACTTCTTCAACGTCTCCGGCTCGCTCTTCGTCAACCAGGAAGTGAGCGGCAAGCTGCGCTCGAGCGCGCAGGGACTCTTCGTGCTGATGACAAACGGCGTGGGTGCCACGGTGGGCACTCTCGGCGCGCAGGCGGTGATCAACAACTTCGTCGACATGACGTCGATGGCGCCGCAGGTGGAAGGATGGCAGACGTCATGGCTCATCTTCGCCGGCTACGCTCTCGCGGTGGCTCTGCTGTTTATGGTGGTGTTCGACTCCGGAAAGAAACGCCAGCCCACAGAAAAACTGACAAGATAAAGAAAAAACAACGTAAAAAATCAATATGCATCGATTTTATGCTCCCGACATTACCACGACAATGCTGCTCCCAGACGAGGAGGCGCAGCATTGCGTGCGCGTGTTGCGCCTGAAAGAGGGCGAAGAGGTGGAGGTGGTCGACGGAAAAGGGCATCTCCATCTGTGCCGCATCCTGAACGCCAACGCCAAAAACTGCGCCGTGGAGATTGTCGGAACAACCGACGTGAAGCCCCACTGGGGATGCCGCATCACGGTGGCTATTGCTCCGACAAAAAACATGGACCGCATGGAATGGATGGCGGAGAAGGTGACGGAGATGGGCGTTGACCGCATCGTGCCGCTCCTGTGCCGATACTCGGAGAGGAAGGTGCTGAAGACGGAACGCCTGCGCAAAATCCTCGTGGCGGCGATGAAGCAGTCGCTGAAGGCCACGCTGCCGCAGCTCGACGACCTCACGCCGTTTGACGATTTCATGAAGGCTCTCCCCGACGGACAGCGGTTCATTGCCTACTGCGACCCCGCAATCCCGAGGCGCGACTTCGTGAAGGAATGCCTTCCGGAGAGCGACGTGACGATTCTGGTGGGGCCCGAAGGCGACTTCAGCCAACCCGAGATACGCACGGCTCTCGATGCCGGATTCATCCCAGTGAGCCTCGGCGACAGCCGTCTGCGTACAGAAACGGCGGGCGTGTTTGCCTGTGCCGCAATCCACACGATAAACCAATTGAAAAAATGATAGAACAACTCAAAAACTCTGCCTCAGGCAACTTCTTCCTGCTCGCAGGCCCTTGCGTGATAGAGGGCGAACAGATGGCTATGGACATCGCCAGACAAATAGTGGAAACCACCCGTCGGCTGGGAATTCCTTACGTGTTCAAAGGAAGCTACCGAAAGGCGAACCGCTCGCGGATAGACTCGTTTACGGGCATCGGCGACATAAAGGCGCTCGAAGTGCTGAAAAAGGTGGGACAAACCTACAACATCCCCGTGGTGACCGACATCCACGCCGCCGAAGAAGCGGCGATGGCTGCAGAATATGTCGACGTGCTGCAGATTCCGGCGTTCCTATGCCGCCAGACCGACCTGCTCGTGGCGGCGGCGCGAACCGGAAAGACGGTCAACATCAAGAAGGGACAGTTCCTGTCGCCGGAGGCTATGGAATTCGCAGTGCAGAAGGTGAAGGACGCGGGCAACAACGACGTGGCGATAACCGAGCGCGGAACAACGTTCGGCTACCAGGACCTGATTGTGGACTACCGCGGAATCCCTACGATGCGCCGGTTCGCACCAGTGATTCTCGACGTGACACACTCGCTGCAGCAGCCAAACCAGACGTGCGGCGTGACGGGCGGACTGCCCCACCTCATCGAGACAATGGCGCGATGCGGAATCGCTGCCGGTGTCGACGGTCTGTTTATGGAGACGCATCAGAACCCGGCGGTGGCGAAGTCGGACGGGGCAAACATGCTGCCGCTCGACCGCATGGAGGGACTGCTCGAACGGCTGTCAGCGCTGCGCATGGCTGTAAACGAAATAAACCGCTGATGGGACGCATTCTCGCTATCGACTACGGACGGAAGCGCACGGGAATAGCCGTGACCGACACGCTGCAGATTGTGGCAAACGGTCTCACCACCGTGCCCACCCACCAGCTGCTCACGTTTCTGAAGCAATATGTGGCGAAAGAGCCCGTGGAACGGATTGTCGTGGGGCTGCCGAAGCAGATGAACAACGAGCCGTCGGAGAGCATGCGCTACATCAAGCCGTTTCTCGCCCAGCTGGCTAAGGAAATGCCGCAGATGCCGGTGGAAATGTACGACGAGCGGTTCACATCGGTGATTGCCCACCGCGCCATGCTCGACGGAGGAATGAAGAAGACGGCGCGCCGCGACAAGGCGATTGTCGACGAAATCTCTGCCACAATCATCCTCAACGATTTCCTCGAAAGCCGGCGATGACGCAAAAAAACAAAAAAACACGAAATAAGATATGATACTACCTATTTATTTATACGGTCAGCCCGTGCTCAGACAGGAGGCCGACGACGTGGATGAAAACTATCCCGACCTGAAAAAACTGGTCGAAAACATGTACGAAACGATGTACGAATCGGACGGCGTAGGACTCGCCGCACCGCAAATCGGTCTGCCGATACGGCTGATCGTAATCGACGCCGACGTGCTCAAAGACACGTTCCCTGAGCTTGAGGGTGTGAAAATGACTCTCGTCAACCCGGAACTCGACATCCTGACCGACTCTCCGACAGTGAGCCGCTCGGAGGGATGCCTCAGCCTCCCCGGACTCAGCGAAAACGTGGTGCGCCACGAGAAGGTGCGCCTCAACTGGCTCGACACCGACTTCGTGGAGCACGAGCAGGTGTTTGAGGGATTCCTCGCGCGAATCATCCAGCACGAATACGACCACCTCGACGGAATCCTCTACGTTGACCGCATCTCGCCGATACGCAAACAGCTGATAAAGACAAAACTGAACAACATCGCCCGCGGACGAGTGCGCTGCGACTACAAAATCAAAGAAACAAGAAAACACTAAGAAACATCAACCAAAATCAGAAAAAATTATGGCTGACGACAAGAAAGTGATATTCTCAATGGTGGGAGTGAGCAAAATCTACCCTCCACAGAAACAAGTGCTCAAAGACATATACCTGTCGTTCTTCTACGGCGCGAAAATCGGAATCATCGGTCTGAACGGTGCCGGAAAGTCGACGCTGCTGAAGATTATCGCGGGTATCGACAAGCAGTATCAGGGAGAAGTGGTATTCTCCCCGGGATACAGCGTAGGATACCTGGAGCAGGACCCGAAACTCGACCCTTCGAAAACCGTCAAGGAAATCGTGCAGGAGGGCGTGCAGCCGGTGCTCGACCTGCTGAAGGAATTCGACCAGGTGAACGAGAGCTTCGCCGACCCCGACGTGCTTGAGGATCCCGACAAGATGGACAAGCTGATAAACCGGCAGGCGGAGCTGCAGGACAAGCTCGACGCAGCCGACGCATGGAACATCGACAACAAGCTGGAACGCGCTATGGACGCGCTGCGCTGTCCGCCGGAAGACCAGAACGTGGCAACACTGTCGGGTGGCGAACGCCGACGCGTGGCGCTGTGCCGACTGCTGCTGCAAAACCCCGACATCCTGCTGCTCGACGAGCCTACCAACCACCTCGACGCTGAATCGATCGACTGGTTGGAGCAACACCTGCAACAGTATCCGGGCACGGTGATATGCATCACCCACGACCGATACTTCCTCGACCACGTGGCGGGATGGATTCTCGAACTCGACCGAGGCGAGGGAATCCCCTGGAAGGGAAACTACAGCTCTTGGCTCGACCAGAAGACAAAACGGATGGCGCAGGAGGAGAAGCAGGCAAGCAAACGGCGCAAGACGCTCGAACGCGAGCTGGAATGGATTCGCATGGCGCCGAAAGCGCGTCAGGCAAAAGGAAAGGCGCGCCTGTCAAGCTACGACCGACTGCTCAACGAGGACCAGAAGGAACGCGAGGAGAAACTCGAAATCTTCATCCCCAACGGTCCGCGCCTCGGAAACAAGGTTATCGAGGCTCAACACGTGGCGAAGGCTTTCGGCGACAAGGTGCTGTTTGACGACCTCAACTTCATGCTGCCGCCTAACGGCATTGTCGGCGTGATCGGTCCGAACGGTGCCGGAAAAACTACGCTCTTCAAACTCATCATGGGGATGGAACACGCCGACAAGGGTACCTTTGAAGTGGGCGAGACGGTGAAGATTGCCTACGTTGACCAAAACCACAAGGACCTCGACCCCGAGAAGACGGTCTACCAGGTGGTGTCGGGCGGCACCGAACTCTTCCGCATGGGCGGACGCGACGTGAACGCACGCGCATACCTCTCGAAATTCAACTTCGCGGGTGCCGACCAGGAGAAGAAAATCGGTATGCTCTCCGGCGGTGAGCGCAACCGTCTGCACCTGGCTATGGCTCTGAAGGAGGAAGGCAACGTGCTGCTCCTCGACCAGCCGACCAACGACATCGACATCACGACTCTGCGCGCGCTGGAGGAAGGTCTGGAGAACTTTGCCGGATGCGCAGTTGTCGTGAGCCACGACCGATGGTTCCTCGACCGAATCTGCACCCACATCCTCGCCTTCGAGGGCGACAGCCAGGTGTTCTTCTACGAGGGCACCTACACGGAGTATGAGGAGGACAAGCGCCGACGCATGGGCGACGTGGAGCCGCACCGCATACGCTACCGCAAGCTGATGGAATAATCCCACACAAACGCGCGCACCGACGCGCTGAAAAAAAAATGTCGCAGACCCACCCCACCGGTGCGCCTGCGACATTTCTGCATATTTATGCCTTTAACTCAAGCCTTCGATAAGACCGTCCTTGATTCTGATGTTGAGAGCCATAGGCTTCTTCGGCAGTCCGGGCATGCGGAGAATGTCGCCTGCCACGACAACAATCATCTCCGCGCCGCTGTTGACAATCACATCGTTGACCTGAAGCTCGAAGCCGTCGGCAGCTCCCATGCGCTTGGGGTCGGTGGAGAATGAATACTGGGTCTTGGCGATGCAAACCGGGAAATGACCCATGCCGTTGCGCTCAAGGGTCTGCATCATGCGGCGCGCCGACGTGCTGAACACAACCGACGTGGCGCCGTAAATCTCGGTGGCTACCTTCACTACCTTCTCCTCGATGCTGTCGCTGTCGGCATACGCAAAGCGGAGTGGCGCCGACGGCTCCCGCTCGATGGTGTCGACCACAAGACGCGCCAACTCCTCCGCGCCGGCACCGCCCTCGGAAAACGCCCGGTTGACGGCAAACCCTACGCCGAGACGGCGGCAGTGCGTCTCGATGGCGGCAACCTCGGCATCGGTGTCGCTCGGAAAGCGGTTGATGGCAACAATCACAGTCTGCCCGAACTTGCGGATGTTGCGCAGATGCTTGTCGAGATTCTCAAACCCCGCCTCGACGGCCGCCACATTCTCTTCCTTGACAACGCTATAGTCGACGCCACCCTGCACCTTCAGTCCCTGCACCGTGGCTACAAGAATCGTGAGGCTCGGCTGCAGTCCCGACTTGCGGCACTTGATGTCGTAAAACTTCTCCGCTCCGAGGTCGGCGCTGAACCCTGCCTCGGTGACCACATAGTCGCTGCACGACATCGCTGCCTTCGTCGCCACGATGGAGGTGCAGCCGTGGGCTCTGTTGGCAAAAGGCCCGCCGTGGATAAACGCCGGCGTATGCTCGATGGTCTGCACAAGATTAGGCTTCATCGCTGCCTTCAGAAGCACCGTGATGGCGCCCTCAACGCCCATATCCTTGACCGTGAACGGCTTGTCGTCGTAGGTGAAACCCAGCAGGATGTTGCCGATGCGGCGCTCAAGGTCGGCGAGGTCGGATGCCAGGCAGACAATAGCCATCAGCTCTGACGCGGCAGTGATGTCGAATCCCGTCTGACGGGTGACGCCGTTGGTGCGCGGTCCCAGACCAATCACCACATCGCGAAGCGCACGGTCGTTGACGTCGAGCACGCGCCGCCAAACCACCGTCTTCAGCCCAAACCCCTCCGCCTCATGCTGATACAGATAATTGTCGAGCAATGCGGAAATCATATTGTGGGCAGACGTGATGGCATGGAAATCGCCCGTGAAGTGGAGGTTGATCTTGTCCATTGGCAACACCTGGGCATAGCCGCCACCAGCAGCGCCACCCTTCATGCCGAAGCAAGGACCGAGGGATGGCTCACGCAGAGCGACAACAGCCTTCTTGCCTATCTGCTGCATACCGAGTGCCAAACCTACACTCACGGTAGTCTTGCCATTGCCAGCCTTGGTAGGACTGATAGCTGTGACCAAGATGAGGTGATGACCGGCAAACTTAGACTTGTCGATGGCACCCGTTTCCACCTTGGCGATGTAACGACCATAATTCTCGATTTGCTCCTCCTTCAAGCCCAACTCCTCAGCGACCTCGTTGATAGGGCGTAATTTTACTGATCTTGCAATTTCAATATCTGATAACATAACTATTGTTTTTAATATATCCTATTATTGTTCTTGTATAAAATGCTTTTTTGCTAGCGACTTCTGCGAAATCACTTGATAGCGCCAATGATCTCGTTGACGGAAGAGCAGCCATGAGCATCGAGCCAGTCGTTGATGCCATCCTTCACCTTCTTGGTCACGGCAGGGTCCACGAAGTTGGCTGTACCGATTTCTATCGCCGTAGCACCACACATCAAGAACTCTATCGCATCCTTGGCTGTAGAGATGCCTCCCAAGCCTACCACTGGAATCTTCACGGCATGAGCCACATCATAGACCATACGCAGTGCCACTGGTTTGACGCAAGGACCGCTCAAGCCTCCCGTGCGGATGCTCAACAGTGGTTGGCGCTTCTCGATATCCACCGCCATTCCCATCAGGGTATTGATGAGGGAAACGGAATCGGCACCTTCTGCCTCACAAGCACGAGCGATGTCGGCGATATTGGTTACGTTTGGCGACAACTTCACGATAAGCGTCTTGTGATATGCCTGGCGCACAGCCTTCACCACGCTGGAAGCCCCCTCGCAAGTCACTCCGAAAGCCATTCCCCCATCCTTCACATTAGGACAAGAGATGTTGAGTTCAATAGCAGGAATCTTATCCAGTTCATTGATACGAGCAGCACAGGCAGCATAACTCTCAGGAGAATGCCCCGAAACATTGACAATCATATTTGTGTCAATGTCCTTAATCTGCGGATAGATGTTTTTGCAGAAATAATCCACACCTTTGTTCTGCAGTCCCACACAATTGAGCATGCCCTGTGGAGTTTCAGCCATACGAGGATAATCATTACCCTCACGCGATTCCAAAGTAGTACCTTTCACGATAATACCACCGATTTCTTCCAATGGTACGAAATCGGCAAATTCCAGACCATATCCGAATGTGCCGGAAGCTGTCATTACCGGGTTCTTCAACTTCAGATTATGTATATTTACATTTAATGATGCCATAACAATAATAATATATTACATTTGCGTTCTGATTTTCTTCAAACGCTCGGTTGATTTAATTTACAAATTCCAAAGAAGTTTCTTAGTATTGAAAACCGGTCCTTCCTTGCAGACGCAAAGATTTCCCTTGGTAGTTTTCTCCACACAGCAGAGACAAGCGCCCAGGCCGCAGGCCATCATGTTCTCCAGTGAAACCTCGCACTCCACGTTGGCCTTCTGCGCATACTTAGCCACGCTCACCATCATCGGCTTAGGACCACAGGAAGAAATCATATCGAAGCTCTCATGCTGCAAAACAGAATGGTTGGTTACAAATCCCTGTTCGCCAGCACTGCCATCCTCGGTAGTAATACATACTCTTCCGATTTTAGCAAATTCATCAAGTTCGAGCAGATCAGTTGCCTTTCTTGCACCGAGGAGGAAGATAGGTTCAGCCCCCATATCCTTGATGCATTTTCCGAAATAGAGCAAAGGAGCCACACCAACACCACCACCCACAAGAAGGAATTTCTGTCCGGATTCTGCAGGCATGGAAAATCCATTGCCCAATGGAAGCACACAGTTGAGATAATCGCCAGCCTGAAGATTACCCAACTGACGAGTACCATTACCAATCATGGCAACGAGCAACCAAAGTTCATTTCTGTCACGATCTACAAAATTGATGGAGATAGGTCGGCGCAACATAGTATTAGGTTCATGCTCCACCTTGACTTCTACAAATTGTCCAGGACACATTTCAGGAAGTGGCTTATCATCGGTAAGCTTAATCAAAACGTGCTTATCGCTAAGCGCCTCTACAGAAACCACCTTGAGGTCGAGAACATATTTTTTCATCTTATTGCTAATTTTTAATATGCTTATTATATAATGTACGTATATTATAATAGGTACGCGTAGCTTCCGGTTACGCCCACCTACGTTTCTACGATGCAAAGGTACATCAAAAATCCGAATTTACGAAAAGAAAAGAGATATTTTTTCCTTATCGCCGCTCCTATGTGTTTGTTTTAGGGTTCTCCAATCCCTCCTTTATTTCTTAGGAACGAAGGTTTCCCAGGTCTGATCATCGTAGAAAATACGGATTTCGGTAATTTTTCTTTGCGGTTTGTCTACATATTTTACCACCGCTTGGGCGATATTTTTAGGTGTACGATTTACACCATGCATTTGAGGCTGGTCAAAGAGCGAGGGAGAAGTAGGGGAGGCTGTGGCTCCTTCGGCTCCAAAATCGAGCATAGGCTCGGCGGAGGCGGCTCCAGAAGGCTGACTGCCCTGCTTCACCCCCTCAGCACCACCGGCTGCTCCATCCGTAACGCCCTGATACATGTCTGCAGCACCCTCTTCGCTGCCACCCTGGGAAGCCTGGTTCTGATACATAGGAGGAGTACCGTAGAGTACCCAATAAACATTTACCTGAGGAAAACTCTTATGGATGCCATCCACAATACTGAGCGATGGATTGGTCTTCCCGTTGAAAATATTGCTCAGCGTAGCGGTCGAGATTCCGATCATC
>ERZ780075.907-NODE-907-length-11765-cov-3.626046_pt1 | contig 11765 bp, 10 predicted proteins | sample MGYA00511839_ERZ780075 | MGnify/ENA primary metagenome ERZ780075 (study PRJEB29588, sample SAMEA2155953) | human gut metagenome | biome: human gut; feature: human-associated habitat; material: faeces | place: Denmark | collected 2008/2010 ...
TATTTATTTGTAATTCTTTGGTCTGAATATATCCTTTACTAAAATCCAATCCCACCTCACCAATATAATGGCTTTTTTCAATGAGAGATTTAAATAACTGCATATCATCATAGCCACTAGATACTAATTGCGGATGCATCCCTAAACCAACATGAATATTTCTAGCATTCTTGCAAAATTGTATTTCTCTACTATATGCCTTCGGTGTAGTTCCAACCGCAAATAAATTCATATCAGAATTCTGTATTTCATTTATAAACTCTAGCATATTATCCATTAAATCTAAATGACAATGTGCATCATAAATCATTATTCTCATCCTCTTGTGCTAAATTATCCTGTATAAAAGCATCTACTTCTAATAATCCTCGTATATATGTATCAGCTAATTCTCTCAAATACTCATCATCCTGCGGTAATGGACCTGGCTTATGTATATAAAATAAAGCACGATTTCTATCCTGTTTTATTTTATCTATTGCATACTGGAAAGAGCGCAATTGAATTCCCATTCCTTCTGCATTTTTATTTTGCATTTCATAAATAGACGTTTCGGTATACACTGTTCCATCATCCCCAAACGCTTTATGCATTGCAGCTCTTCTAATTAAACAAGGAACACAATAACCACAATGTTGTTGACCGAGTTGTTTCCATCTTGCTTTTCCTGGTGAAGAACATGAGAATGATAATTTCATCGTCTCATAAAGAACATCCTTGTTTTTACATTCCCCTGCCATTTCTCCCTTTGTTTTATTCCAATAAGGATTTTTTACTGATAGATTTAATCCTAATCCCACTAATAATTCATTCCACAAAGAAAGATAAAATGGATGCGTTGTTCTTGTACTAAATGAACCTACTCTTGTTTCATCCAATGGTACATTCAAAGCAATCAGACCATTTTCCGGAACTAACAGTTCATTGATATTATCCATGCCAGTCATTGCAAAAAGGGCATAACCGATAAATAGGAATGATCTACTCCTTGTATTGTTATCATTACCACCTGCCGGAATATAATCACGTGGAAACACCATCCACAAATCTAACCATGTATGTAAAACATCTGGATATAACAAGTCAAATTTATTCACAATATTTTTTTGAGCATTTTTAGTAAGTCCTTCTCCAGCATGACTTATTAACAAGGTATTTTTCTTATTCTCCATCAAATTAATGGTACTTATAAGACTATCCATTCCACCAGAGAATAATGATACTTCATCATATTTATTTGATTTTTCTCTTACTTCCTCCAAATTATTAAACTGCCATGCTCTACTCGACAACGTAATTTTCCATAAATCTCCTGTAAGAAATTTTAACATACGTTCAACCGTACGAATCTGTGAGTCCCATATCTCTACATTTGATACCGGTATTTCTAGTTCAATTTCTCTCGTCCAAGAGTCCTGTCCATGCACCACTCTCTCAATTCGCGTATCAGCCATATAAACCATTGTTGCAAGCGACATGATATCAAATCCAATTTCAGAGGGATACACATTTTCTTCATATAATTTTTTCTTAATGTGGCTTAATCCATAGTTTAGTTCGCCATTAGAAAGCATAGGGACATCAACAATAACTGTGCCATCCATTTTCTGCGAATCTATATTTTCAATATCATAATTTGCTCTTAATTTATATCGACTCATTCATTTTCACCTGCACTTACCATAATTTCAAACGCTGCCTTATACACCCGGTCCACTATTCTTAAAGAATCACCTTGTCGAATATTTCCAGCCTTGATATCTAAATTAATAACGGCATCCGATACAGAACCCTTAACAAAATCCTTCATTTGAACAATTAATCTGTCTGATATAGCTCGTTCTTGCGGCAACAATATAATCTTGTTACCAATATCATTCGTGATTCTATTAAATATCGCATTTGCCATGGTGCGTTCCACAATCACCATAATCTGCTCTGAAGTCAAATCCTCAAATTTAATTGTAGCTATTTCTGGTGATTCTTCGATTGCGGAAATATAAGCCGACCTCGCAATGCCTTCATCTTGTGGTCCCCCATCTGGACAGATAAAGTCTGTAATAGCTATAAATGCGTCACTAGCTGTCTTATGTGAGAGATTCTCTATAGAAAGATACTGTTCAACAGCCCTTGCACCACCTGAAGCAAATACACCTGCAACATTTAATAATCTTGCAGAACTGCTTCTAGCAGCTCCCATTCTCTGTGTCGCATTTGAACTACCACCCAAAGAATTTCTTATGTAATTAGAGACACTTTTACGGCCTAAACTGCTATCCCGTCCTCCTGAATTTATATACCTCGTGAACTCTCCTCGTGGTGTTCTAAAGCGATCCACATCACCCACTGGTAGAATTTGACTACCATCGGGACCAAGTCCATTTTCATTTTGTGGATTTACATCTGGTTGCTCTAACCATGACGGTACCAAAGGTGTTCCACCTTTTTGTCCTCCATTATGTGTTGATGTTCCCATTTATTAATTACCTCACATCTTCTTTAAAGCTGCTTTAACAATTGCCGTCCCACTGCTTTTCAATTTATCAAAATATTGATTTACTCCTTTTCTTTCATCACAATCTTTTGGAATTGCTTTATCCCAGCCATGTATAATCCACACTCCAGCCTTATCTACAGGAATAGCATCTATAAAATCAACTAAACTTTTACGGAGTTCCGGCTTATTCTGTACCAATACAATCAAACCATCAATCCCTTTTGGTTTCATATCAAATTGCCCTTTTTCCATAATTTTTTGAGCAACAATTCCGAACACTTGATCTGATTCTTGATTTGTCAAATTTTTCAAATCTTCAACACGACCTACAATAATCATTTCATCTCTAAAAAGTAGCTCAACTATTTCTGATAGATCATTTTTAGAAGTTTTACCTGAAAAATAATCCATTTTTTCTTTACATGCATAATAATACGGTCTTAAGTCCTTATCTGTAATTTCTGGTTCTGTAGTAATCCACTTCCAAATCTTGTTTAAATCATACCATCGCTCTTTTGCTTCTACTGTTTTCTTATCTTCGACCATAGTTTTTATATCAGCTAGTATTTCAGGAACTTCATCCCATTTCCCTTCAGAATCCAAATGATTAGGTAATGCCTTATAAAAATCTGGTTCATAGTATTCTGCCAACATCATCTTTGCCAAAATCGCAAGTTCCAGTTCGTCTCCAAAGCCACGATTCTTAGCAATCTCATAACGTAACAAGAGCATATTTACAAACCTTTTTATCTTTCTAGGATTTCCATCTGTATTTTGTGCTAATAAATGGCATATTTGAGTGGCAATTAATACTTCCTTCGATGACTTTTCATAATCATTTCCAAGAATTTCTTTCACGTCATCAACCGTAAGACTTTCTACATTCCAAGGCTTTCTGATTCTAGATAATCCCTCTTCTCTCAGCTTTTTATAGTTTTCATTTTTATCTGACAAAACAGAACCCACCATAAGAAGCATTATGTATATACACGCTTCTACCTCACCTAATGCTGGAATTCTAAACGGAACTTGAATCAACTTTTCCAAATACTTATTTGCAAAGGCCTCACCTGCATTAAACTTATTTTCATCTGTTGCATCGGGAAAATGTTTTTTAACCGCATAGCGAATCATTCCCTCGTCTGCTGCAATTACAAATGCTGTTTTTTCCGTAAACATAAACAGTCTTACAGCCTCTAACGTATTAATCGCCACATCAGGTAAACATCTGTCAAGATCATCAATTAAAACAATAAGTTTCTCAATAGCTGCATCTTCTAGCAGTTCGGCAAAATTTTCCTGAAACTCTGAAAATTCTTTATTACTTGATATGTCCTCTGTGATTTTTGCGTCACTTAAATAACCTCCAATAGATTCAATTGCTCCAGCAATTCCCTCTTCTGTAGTTACGGTTGATTTTAAAATATCCATTGTTGAAGATAATAACGTAAGCGGTGCTGTACCTGTCGCAATTCCTAAAGCGGTTTTACCCGCAGTCTTAGCAACAGTCATCCAATTTATATTTTTCCACAGTTTTTTTAATATTTTCCCAGACTTAACGCCAAGTTTCTCTTTCTTCTCAAGCTCTGAAATAATAGAACTCATCAAAGCTACTTTTGAGTCTTCAAATCCCTGATGTTTCCAACCGTTAAATCGGATACAAGAATACTTCTTTCCTGACACTGAAGAAGCCAGTTTCACTTCATTTTCTACCATTTCAAGAATGCTGGATTTACCAGCACCCCAGTCCCCATGAATACCGATAGAAATCGGTTGTTCTTTACTATCCTTAATAAGAGAAACTATTGTCTTTGCTATTGCTTCATTATTAAGTAAATCAACTTTGGTTTCATTATCAGATAAAATCATATCTTCAACCCCTTCATTAATTTCAATTCATATCCTCACTAATAACTGTAGCAAGTAACGGTTTGTATAATTATATATATTAAAAATACTCAACACCTTAATTTCTACATTATTTTACCATATTCCCATTTATTTTACCATCTTCAAAAGAACAAGAAAAAAAGCCGATCAGGAATCGCAACTCCCAATCGGCATCTTTTCTTACTCCTCTTCATTTTTACATTCAATCTCCGTTCCGTCCAGGAATACCACTAGCAATGTTCCATCTTCAAAAACCTTGATGTGGTCCAGCGTTTTCAGCATGAAGTCCGTATTCATCTTCGTCAAAGGTTCTGCCCCATCGGTGTATTCTATGAACTTCTCTGCCCGATAACCTTCCAATAGGTTCTCGCTCTGAAGCTGCTCCGTCCACTGCTCCATGAAATCCTCTCTGTTCTCCACCAGTGCGTTCCAAGCCATCAGATAAGCCTTTACCAGCGTTTCTTCCTCTACGTGACGGTTGGCGCATCCCATGACTCCTTTGACCTTGTAGCGTTCACTGCACTGCCATACCTTACGGTCAATGCCCGTGCTGCTCCGCCAGCCCTTCCGTGCAAATACCTTATTACAGTCTCCGCAAATTATCTTGGATGCAAAAGGATTGCTTTCCGGCCGTTGGGAATAGGAGTTTGTCCCATGCTCCTCCAGATACTTTTTCCTGCGTTTTATTTCAAGCTGTACACATTCCCATATCCGCTTTGAAATGATGGCATCGTGGTCATCCTCCACATAAAACATCTGAATTTCCCCTTTGTTCTGTGTCCGTTTCTTGGTGAGGAAATCCACCGTATAACTTTTCTGCAGCAAGGCATCACCCTTGTATTTTTCATTTTCCAACATACTCATTAAGATTGTGGACTGCCACTTCGTACCACCATTCCAGTTTTTCACACCTTCCCGTTCAAAAATCCTCTTGATGTAATCGGTTGTTTTTCCGTCCAGGAATTCCTGATACAACCGAATTACAATCGGCTCCTTTGTCCTGTTGATTACCAGCTTCCCCGTTTCATCCGTATCGTAGCCAAGAAAACGCTTTGTACTCATTTTGTGTTTTCCTGTTTCAAACCTTCTGCGGATTCCCCATGTGCAGTTCTCTGAAATGGACCGGCTCTCATCCTGTGCCAGTGAAGAAAGAATGGTAAGCAGCACTTCTCCCTTTGCATCGAGGGTATTGATATTTTCCTTTTCAAAAATAATCCCTATCCCCAAATCTTTCAATTCTCGCACATAGTTCAAGCAGTCCAGCGTATTTCTTGCGAATCGGGAAATGGACTTGGTAATAATCATATCAATTTTTCCCGCCCTGCAATCGGCAATCATACGATTGAATTCATCTCTCTTTTTGGTGTTGGTTCCCGAAATACCTTCATCTGCATAAGTTCCTGCATATTCATAGAGAGGATTTTCGCTGATATAATTTGTGTAATAATTGACCTGATTCTCATAGCTTAATAACTGTTCTTCTTGGTCGGTTGACACTCGACAGTATGCTGCCATCCTCAATTTCCGCACTGACTGTGCTGTTCCTGATTCCGCAGTCGAAATCTGCTTTGCTGGTATAACAGTAATGCTTCTTGCCATTTTAACCACCTCCTCAATCACTGTCTGTTCCGTAATGTTCAAGCCTTGCAATTCGGCATCATCAATCCTTATCCCTTTACATGCCTTGACTCTTTTTTCAATGTAGGTGCTGCAAAGCCATTGGATTTTCTTCTTGTAAACCCGTCTGCGCCGGAGTGTTTTTCCGCAGTAAGGGCAAATCAGCATTCCGCTTAAGGGATAGCGGTTTTGGAACTTCATTGTGCTGTCCTGCCCGATATTCCTGTCACGCTTTCTCTGTTCCCTGACTTCCTGCACCTTTTCCCATACCTCCGGCGATACAATTGGTTCGTGATTTTCCGAAATGTAATAACTCTGCACTTCCCCGTTGTTTTTCTTTGTATGGTTTCTTTTGTTTTCAGGGGTGTAATACTTCTGCAGCTGAAAATCCCCTTTGTACTTTTCATTGCAAAGCATCCCATTGATGATCCCGCTCTCCCATGTTGTTCCCGTCACTGTTTTCACGCCCATGTAATCAAGCAGCTCCCCAATCCTTGACGAGCCGACATTCAGTAGATAAAGATCAAAAGTCAGACTGACAATTTCCGCTTCCTTTCTGTTCACAATCAAATCTCCATATTCGTTTTTGTCATAACCAAGGAAGCGGGAGGTGGTAATCATCACTTCCCCTCTCTCAAACTTCTTCCGAATGGATCATTTATTGTTTTCACTCATGCTTCTGCTTTCTTCCTGTGCAAAAGAAGCGAGGACGGCAATCATCATCTCACCGTCCCCTGATAGAGTGTTAATATTCTGTTCTTCAAAAAAATACCGACACCCTGTTCCTTTAATTCCCTTGCGAACTTTAGAGCGGTGACGGTATTTCTAGCAAGCCTCGATATGGATTTTGTAATAATTAAATCAATCTCTCCTGCCCTTGCCTTCTCCATCATTCTCCGGAACTGCAGGCGGTTCTCACAATAGCCGGATATGCCCTGATCAGCAAATACTCCGATAAATTCATATTCCGTATTTCCGGTAATCAGTCTCTCATAGGTTTCTATCTGGTTTTCAAGAGAGTCTTCCTGTCTTCTGCTGTCTGTGGAAACTCTGGCATAAGCACAAACCCTTTTCTTTTGTAAGACCGAAGCTGGCCGTTTGTTAATCACTTTTACTCGCACGTTACATCACTTCCTTCAAAAAACCTTTTCTTAAACTCCTGAATCCTTCGGAAAATGGTCTGTGCATTCTCTACCTTGTCAATGCACACCACATCCACATTTTTCTTACTGCAAATCAGCATGAACTCTATAAACTGTCCCCAGTTACGGGCAATCGTAGCAGCCCTCATGGTAACCACAACATCTATCTTCTATGCTGCTATTTCTGCTTTCAGACAATTAAATTCTTTTCTGTTCGGGTCGGCTCCTGAAGCTTCCTCAAAGAATATCTGTAAATCCCATTTCTGTTTTCCATATTCTTCTTCCAAACACCTCATCACATCGTCCAGATATTTTTCATAGTCTCTGTCACGATGGTTGACTCTGCAGTAAAAAGCTACTCTATTTATCGTTCCTGCAATCACCATATAAATACGTACTCCTTTCGTTTTTGGTAGTATATAAATCACTCTAAACCCCTGTAAAGTCAAGCAATTCTATGGTTTCCACCCACTCTTTTTCCACTCTGTCCAAACTTGTCAGGAACCGAAAAAAGCAGTCAGACAGAAACCTATTGTCTCTGTCCAGCTTGCTTCTAAACCCTCTCGGCATAATCCAGTGAAATCCATCCATTACGATTTTTCTGATAAGATTTCAGAAGCCCCCAAAGGCTCGCACCCTTCCCTTCTGCTTCTTCCACAATAGTGAAAGCACCTTTTCTGGTGTACTTACCTGTTTTGTCGTAGTCTGTTCCCGGACCCTTGCGGATGTTCAAATCTTCGATGGATACTCTCACAAGATACGGTGTGAATGTAGCATTGGAATAAATCACTTTACCGGATTCATCAAATACGAAATATCTCCAACGTCAGACAGCACTCATACATAAAAGAGGTAATTCAAACGAGTAAAGGAACCAGCTAATCCGTTGTGATTCTGGTTCTTTTCTTTTTGTTGCCATCTCCAAATCTTACTCTTGTAATATTTCAATTATTACATAAGTAAGATTTCAAGTCAATATGTTTTTTCTGAAATTGACAACCACATAAATAACGTCTATAATATATTTATTACAGACGTAAGATTTAAGGAGGGATTTGAAATGAGCGATTTACCACAGATTTCTGAAGCTGAATTTGAAGTTATGAAAATCGTATGGAAACATGCGCCGATCAGTACCAATGAAATAACAGATAAATTATTACAGACCACAAGCTGGAGTCCTAAGACGATACAGACTTTAATCAAACGTCTCGTAACAAAAGGCGTTCTGACTTATGAAAAACAGAGCCGAGTGTTTGTTTATACCCCAGTCGTGAAAGAAAGCGAATACATCGGCCAGGAAAGCAACTCTTTTCTGGAACGATACTATGACGGGGATATCACTGCCATGCTGTCTGCCTATATAGAAAATGACAGACTGTCTGAAACAGAAATAGACACCCTACGTTCCCTTCTTTCCAAGAGGTCAAAAAAAGGAGGAAATTAACGTGGTTAATTTTATGATACGCTTTTTAATATGCAATGTATTTATCAGCGGTATCATCGGAATTCTTTTGATAGCCAAGCGGATATTCAAAAACAACCTGTCCAGCCGGATGCAGTATAATCTGTGGTTCCTGCTCCTTGGGTTGCTGGCAGTTCCCTTTATACCGTTCCGTCTCATCGGATTTCCACAAATCTTCTCGTGGCTTGGTAGCTTAAGAAGCTCCCCTGCTTCCGGCACTGCAACCGCTATGGGAGAAGCTGTGGGAATTCATCCGGTCGGAAATACAGACTGGATGAATGATTTCGCACTTTCTGTAAATAGCGAAACACCATCCATTGCCGGATACATATTATTGGGGATATGGATTATAGGCATTTTTGCAATGATCATATTAGTAATCAAATCCTCACTCCGCCTACGCAATTTGGAGAAATCTGGACTTCCCCTTCAGAACCCGGAAGTACGCAGACTATATCATCGATGTTTGGAGGAAATGGGAATTCACAGAAATATCCCTGTTTACAGTACTGCATTTTTGAAATCCCCGATTATTGTGGGACTTTTGGAACCATGTATTTATCTGCCGATTCATCTGATCTCTGATTACAACGAATCCGATATGCGATATATGCTGTTGCACGAACTGCAGCACTATAAGCACAAAGATGCTGTTGCCAGTTATCTGATGAATCTTGCTGGGGTAGTATATTGGTTCAATCCTCTTGTCTGGTACGCACTGAAAGAAATGCGTAATGATAGAGAGGTTGCCTGTGACACTTCCGTTTTGAAAATGCTTGAAGAGGATGCTTACGAAGATTATGGCAATACACTGATTAACTTTGCAGAGAAGGTTTCACTTACTCCTTTTCCGTTTGTCGCCGGCCTTGGTGGAAACATGGAGCAGATGAAACGAAGAATTATCAACATTGCCTCTTATGAGAAACCGACATTTATGAAAAGAATAAAAGGTATGACTGCATTCATGTTGACTGCTGTTCTTCTCCTTGGATTCGCACCTTTTATTTCCACATACGCAGCAGACGGAAGCCACTACCAATGGGATTCCTCTTCTGAGAATGTTTCCTATGTAGACCTCTCCACATACTTCGGAGAATACGAAGGCAGCTTTGTTTTATACGATTTAGAAAATGATGCATGGAGCATACACGACATGGAGCATGCCACCTTACGAGTTGCTCCAAACTCCACCTACAAGATATATGATGCCCTGTTCGGATTGGAAGAAGAGATCATTACACCGGAAAATTCGTTCATTGCATGGAATGGCGAAACCTATCCATTTGAAGCATGGAATGCGGATCAGACTTTACAGTCTGCAATGAATTCCTCCGTGAATTGGTATTTTGAATCTGTGGACGAACAGCTTGGAGCCGCTAACATTTCCAACTATATTGAGGAAATTGGGTATGGAAACGAAAATATAAGTGGTGATTTCTCCACTTATTGGATGGAATCTTCCTTGAAGATTTCCCCAATAGAGCAGGTCGAACTTCTAACCAGGCTGCAGAATAACAGCCTTGGCTTCGCCCCTGAAAATATCAATGCAGTAAAAGATGCCATCTACCTTTCCTCTTCCGATGCCGGAACATTCTACGGAAAGACCGGAACCGGACGTGTGGATGGTCAAGATGTGAACGGATGGTTTATCGGCTATATCGAAACTGTAGATAATACATACTTTTTCGCTACCAACATTGGTGCAGACAGCGATGCTACCGGAGGCAACGCAACTGAAATAACCATGTCTATCTTGTCAGACATGAATATCTGGAAATAAAGAATCGGGTAAAGGTCAATCTCTGACTTTTACCCGATTTTTCTTAATTCGCTATCTGAACAAGCCCTTTGTATTCCCATGTCGCTCCATAATCAGTTGACTGAAATACAATCCCATCTTTCTCCGCTGCATCTGTGGTAACCGTTATCGTCAATGTGTCGTCCTCTTTTTCAGGCATATTCAGGTAATCAAAATCCTCCACCGTAAATCCGCAATCGATAGCGATTTGTGGTAATTCTGAAACAAGATCCATTGGAAGTTTCATTTCTTCAAAGGTCCTTCCGCCATCGCGAGTGACATATAAGCGGGAATAGGACTGGGATGCGCCTGTAATTCCTGCAACCCCAAAGTTCTCATCATAAAATATTAAACCTTCTGCAACTCCCAATTGTCCACTGAACGGATCATCATTTATGCATTCCCAAGTAGAACCACCATCCATTGTCTTTTCCATTACATAAAATCTGCTTCCGGCAGCTGCATCCGTTATCACCAAACGCCATCCATTATTTTCATCTAAAAAGAAATACATAGTTCCATCACTTTGATCCACAGTCCAACTTTCTGTATCTTTAGCATCCTCCACCTGCTGCATCGTATTCTCCTGCTTCAATTCTTGTTGACTGACGTACTCAGGCTCCATAATATATCGAACAGGTGTGACACTATTTAAATCAGGAATATGCAAAGATACCTCAAACCCAACGATTTCTCCACCGCTTCTAAGCTGAGTAAAATTGCCGGTTCCTGTTTCAGTTCCATCACCATCTGCATCTCCCGAAATATATTGTAAGCCTTCCTCTGAACTAAAAGATCTTCGCCCCATATAGAGTATTTCATAAATCTGCTGCTCTTCAAATGTTACAGCCCACGCCTCTACCTGACTCGTCCAGTCTGAATTGTTCAAAATTTCAATCATTGGAGACAAACGCATATCGTCACTATATTCTCCATTCACATTACCATCTATCCAAACAGTCATATCATTACTGCTGTCTGCGTCATAATCAATAAGATACGTTTTTTTCTCTCCAGCCTCATTTTTTCCATATATGAATGCATAAATCCTTTGAATCGTTCCGTTTTCATCAAATGACACCTGATATTTATTTGCAATATAGAGTTCTTCCGGCAGTTGCAATGCTTCATCCAAATCCATCAGAATCCCTTCTACACCATCCTCAAAAAGATTATTATGCTCCAGTTCTACTTCTTTTTTACGCATCCACTCATCAAGTTTCCAAGACAGTGCCCCGTGATACGGAACTGCAGAATAAACGATACGTCCACCAAAGAATAAAGTTGCTGCTATAAGGAGTATCATTTCCGTATAGAAAAGTTTCTTATTTCCATTATCTCCTGAATTAACTTCTT
>ERZ780075.916-NODE-916-length-11703-cov-2.088856_pt1 | contig 11703 bp, 13 predicted proteins | sample MGYA00511839_ERZ780075 | MGnify/ENA primary metagenome ERZ780075 (study PRJEB29588, sample SAMEA2155953) | human gut metagenome | biome: human gut; feature: human-associated habitat; material: faeces | place: Denmark | collected 2008/2010 ...
GCATTTCCGAGCGAATGTTGCTCATCTGCTCGGTGGCTCTGCCAAGGCGATGGTTGTTACATCCTCTATCCAGGCAGCCGTTGAATATAAGCAGGCGTTCGTGAAGTATATCCACGACCACGGATATACAGATATTAAGGCACTTGTCGCTTTCTCAGGCAAAGTAAAAATTAAAGGTGTGGAATATTCCGAATACGGCATGAACCAGATTAAAGAGGACGAACTGCGCTATGAGTTTGACCGTAGCTGCTATCAGGAGCTTATCGTTGCAAACAAGTATCAGACTGGCTTTGACCAGCCCAAGCTGGTGGCGATGTATGTAGATAAGAAGCTGAAAGGCGTGTCCGCCGTGCAGACGCTCTCTCGCTTGAATCGTATTTATCCGCCTTATGACAAGACCACTTTTGTCCTCGATTTCAAAAACAATTATGAGGATATTAAGAAAGCATTTGCACCGTATTACAAAGATACGATTCTTTTTGAAACCATCTCCCCGTCCGATATCCGCGATCTTGACCGCGAATTGGACACCTACGATTTCCTTGATGTGGATGATATTGATGAATTCAACAACTATCTGTATCAAGCAAAGAGGTCGGCACGGGACAAGGAGCGGATGTGGAACCTGCTTGATGTTGCCGTAAAAAAGGTGGAAAAGAAATCCGAAACCGACCAAGAGGCTATCGTCAAGACCATCCGCCGTTTTCTTAAAGGATACTGTTTTCTCATCCAGGCTACGGCGTATGAAAACCTTGAACTGCATAAGCGCTACAACTTCCTGAGTTACCTCATAAAGGAAATCAATGTCGGCGGCGGCGGGAACAACTTTGATATTGCCGACAAGATTACCGTAAGTGAATTCCGGCAGGAACAGACCAGCGAACACAAGAAGTCGGAAATCGAGGCACAGCCGGAAGTGAAGATCAAGAAGCCGAAGCCTGCCAACGTGGAGGAAGAACAGAAAAAGCGTCTCTCTCAGATCATTGACGAGGTAAACGCACTCTATGACAAGAAGTACGGCACGGATTTCGCAACGAAATCCGCTATGCAGATCAGGGATCTTCTCCTCCAGAATCCCGAATTTAAGGAGAGGCTCACCAAAAGTGCGAAGAATAACTCCCTTGACGATTTCAAGTTTACTTATGACGATTGCATCCAGGATGCCCTTGTGGAAGGCTATGACCAGAACGCAGATTTTTACACGCTGCTTTTGAACAATGAAGATGTCCGTGCGCGGATTGCAAGCGTATTCATGAGTGAGATTTATCGTATTCTGCGCAGCGAAGATAAGTAGGAGGAATATGGTCTATGCGGAATGATAAAAACCCATTCATGCCTTTTGTCGAGGACTTCGAGGCGGAGGCAGAAGCCTTTCTGCGGAAATACTGTAAAGAAGTCCTCGACAGCCCGCAGGCAACGCCGATACGGGAAATAGCGCAAAAGCAGATGAATCTCGATATCGTGGATACCGAGTGCCTCTCTCCCGATGACAGCATCCAGGGAGCCATCGCTTTTACTGCTGGAATCATCGAGATTTACGACTGGTCATCCGAGGAATACATCGGCTATGAGGTGGCTCAGCCTACCGTGTTCCTGGATTCAGACATCATGAATCCGGGACGGGCGAATAATACGCTTGCACACGAGTGGTATCATTGGTACAAGCACAGAGCGTATTTTCGCTATCAGAACACGCACAATCTTGGCTCTGAATTTGCTTTTCGCTGCCTGACTGCTGGACAGCGCGACCGCAATGCGCAGTGGTCGGACATTGAGAAGATGGAATGGCAGGCGCGAACCATTGCGCCGAAAATTCTTATGCCGCGATGCACCGTGAGGATGATCCTTTACGAGCGGCTGTGCAATGCGCAAAACAGCAACATTCAGATGTCAGCTTTGAAAGCAGTTGTCGAGGAGATTGCTGAAACCTATAAAGTATCACGACAGTCAGCGGCAATTCGTGTATCGGAGTTGGGTTATCAAGAAGCAGTTGAATTGGGTGACAGCGAGACTGTGATCATTGACCGTCAGCATCACAGGAGCTCCACAGCTGCAAAGTTCCATCAGCAGCCAATTGATGAAGTTTCAGCATTTCGGCTGTACAGGAGCAACGAGTTTCTGAAAGCCACGCTCGACACAGGTGCTTTCTGCTATGCCGAAGGATACTTTGTACTACGCGATGAAAAATATGTGCTCCCTGGCGAGGATGTACTTTTCCTGACTGAATATGCAAGGCTCCACTTGTCAGAGTGCACGCTTGATTTTTCCTATAAGCTGGTTTGCAACAGGACAAGCGTCCGTGATGTCCAGTATATGTTCCGTGCTGATACGGAATACAAGAAGCTACCGTCTTATGATTCCAACACACAGAACATGGACGAGTACAACAAAGCACTGGCAAAAGCTCTGGATGATGCGGACATCGAATTTCAAGCACAACTAAAACGTAACCGATTGGTCAACGAAACGACCTCACAGCGTATGTGTAAATATATGAATGCGGCACATTGGAACACGAGTATTTTCCAGAGCAAAACGCTCCTTGCGCCGATGGACTATACTCGTGTTTATCAGAACCACAAGTTCAAGGTTCCCTCTTATACCGCTATGGCGGTAGGACTGGAATTAACGCTCCACGAAACCGAGGAGGCTCTACGCCTCTCCGGCTTAGGCTATGATAACAGCAATGATACGGACTACGCTTATATGTACATACTCTCTGCCTTCCACGGCTGTTCTATCGATGAGTGCAACGCCGTTCTTGAAAAGCTGAATGCGAAACCACTCGGAACAAAGTCAAAAGCATAAAAGAAAATAACCTGCGGAATTATTTTAAAAGACAAATTAGATTTTATGGATTTTTTAACAATGAAAATCATTGGATTAATGAAGAGTTTCACATTAAAACTTTTCTCAAGAATCAATGTACCGCATATTTTATTGTATTATATTTCAATTGTACTATGTAAAAGGTTTAACGAGCATTAGTCAGGTTCGTTAAACCTTTTAAACTTCGTAAAATTTTGCACCAAAGCTAATATCATATAATCTGAAAAAAATAAGACCTAGCGGATCATTTAGTCAAAAACTTAAAATCAATAAATTTTATCAAAATTTCTCAATTATATTCACTTATAAAGCATGATTATAACTCACTTTAAAACATAATTATGAACAGCAAAAGATATTTTAGCTATAGTCAAACGGTTGCTAAACACTGGATGTTAACCGACTAAAGACATTGCCGTCTTGCGTTTCTTAACATGATGTTCCCGACATTATTGTCGAGAACATCAGCAATAGCCCCCACAGATGGTAGTATTTGATTTTCAGTCATTCTTAAACTTATTAATTTACATTATTGAAAGCGCACACGTCAAAACATTTGACATGAGCGCTCAGTATAGTTATTTAAGTCATACATCTATAATTTGGTACCATCATTATTCTAATTTCAAAAGGTCAAAATCATCATCTGTACACTTGCGGATAATACGCTTAGTCTTATCAACTGGTAGTGGAACATTCTCCTCGGTGAAGTATTCGATATTTACTACCTCTACAACCGCCTCATGATTATCTTTTCCTGCCGGAACAATGACACAATCACCAACTTCAATGCCGTCATCATCCGTCAAATCATAGTAACTCTTGTATCATTCATCACAGGTGACACTACAGAAAATGTATTCTGATTGACGGCGTTTCACCTTGCCATAAACCGATGGATCAAGAATTTCTCCCAACCCGTAAAAACGAATAAAATTGAACACTGTTTCTGCAAAATCAGCAAAATCATCTGGCAGACCATTTTTATCATAGCTGCCTTCAATGACACGCTGCGGATTTTTCTTGTAATTTATAGTGATTTTATAATCCTTAGTTTCATTTGGGGTTTCAATCACATCAACTGGATTACCCTCTATATGTGAGAACACATCCTCTGCATCAAAATTTTCAAGCAGACTTTCAATACCACCATCAACCTCATATTTGCGAGATATTTTACAGCCTGTCCCTATATTTTGTATATGTTCAAGTGTTTCTGTTGCTCTATCAATAATCAAATGCTCGGTGTAATCCCAATTAACAAATTCCCAGGTTGCACCTTCTGGTTTTTCTCCTGGCTTAATTTTTGTCACTCTATGATAATCCAATCTAATCTTTGTAATTATATCCGGTTTGTTGTTCCCATCAAATACAAATAAATCATCCATACCAACGGTTTCTCGAACAAGGTCAGACAAATCTATTCCATCGTAATCAAAATCAGCACACAATGACCCACGAATTTTATAAATATTACCATCGGTATTGGTAAGTTCCATCACCCAATCCCCAATACCGGTGGCAAAAATTTCATCATAGCCATTACCGAAATAAGCTGCAATAGCGCCAAATAATTTATCTATGTCTGATTTTTCAATTTTGAAATTACGATTCCGTGCCTTTTCGTATTTTTCTCCACCGTGTCCGAAGGTGTATCCAGAAAACCATATGCGTCCTTCATCATTGATAGTAAGGTGTTGTTCCACTTCATCATCAGGATCCGGCATAGGACCGTAACAGATATTATTTGATACAATACGAATCTTTTTCAGTGTGCCATGAAAAATAAATGAATTCTCCTCGGAAAGCAGTGCCAATTGGCTTAATGCCAGAATAAACCATGTGCGATTTTCGGCACTTAATATTTCTGCCGCGTCATATGCCCAATGATTGAAATATCTCCACCGAGAATATATTGCAGACCCAAGCAGAGGAATGTCTGTGACATCATCAATTATTCTATCCAAAGCCTCATGATTGTTTGCTGCCTGCCCATATTTTTCAGAAAAGGCGTGACCACAGTCCATCTCAAAACCGAGGGCAGCACAATCATCTGCCATAAAATGGTCTACTAACTCTATGTAATTAGTGTTCTTATCACGAAATTTATCGCACCATTTGACAGCAAAATCATGTATCTGTTTCATGTCTAGCACTGTGGTACCCCTCCAATCTTTAATTATCGTTGTATCCGTTTCTAATGGTATCCAAGCATTTTTTCCAGTATTGCTCACGTTCCAGTATTTTTATCGGATCATACGATAACCTAAAATACTCAAGCAATGTATAGGTAAAATACTTTTCAAAATACTCGGAGCCCTTTTGTTCATACAAAGCAATCAATTTTTTGTTTCCGCCATGTTTGGAATCAAGGTAGTTACCCCATCTTTGAGCAACACCTTCTTCACCTGTGGCAGAGCCTATATATAGTTTTCCGGTGAGAGTGTCAGTCAGGCAGTAAACCCCCGTTATTTTCTTTAAGGCTTCATAATATGTAGGCAGTATTCTTCCGTTGAAAATATCAGCTAAACGATGATAAGGAAGATGTACCCTGTCATAACCCTCAAAGTTCTCGCCACTATATAAGCATGGCAGAATTTCCTTTACAGTTACTTGTTCAATATACTTGCTAAGATTAAATACATACCTCGAGTAAGTGTTACCTTTCTTGCACTTGATAATCAATCTACCAAACAACGGCACAAATCTCTTCAGCACATTTACTTTTGCCCATTCAGCAGGTACATCAACAATCTCTGCTGTGGAAATCAACAACCATTCATCATCGGTCATTCTTGCAAAGCTGAACACCCACTGTCCGGGATAGAAATTACGCTGTTTTCCATACCATCCCCAGTAAGAACAGTCAGCACATGTACCGGATATTTTTTCTGTCTCGCTATGTTTAAGCCATCTGTCAAGAAAAGGCTGCCCGCCATTACCGGCTTGCATATTAAATTCGATTTTGCTGTTCTGAATCTCTTCTTGTGTGAGATTCAAAACATTATTCAACAGTAAATCCATAATCTCACTTCACATATCATTTTTATATTTCTTAATCCAACTCGGTAATAACCCGCAAAAGTGTATATGATAACCCAAAATTATTCCGCAGTGTCCGAGCAAACATTTACCTCATTTTTCTTTTGCCGCTTTTTGCACATTCATTATAAAGCATCACCATTGGTGTCACTTTTTCTTTTTGATATCTTTAGATATTTCTTTAATACTTTCTAAATATGCCTGTTCCACCGGTGTCAAAGTGATTTCCTGATATTTTCTATACTCAGATTTCGCTTTATCCATTGCCTGCTTATGGCTTACCGTTCCCGAACCCACAAGCAGCTTTCTTTTTCCGGAAGACAAAACCGTATCCAGTTGTTTTACATAATCGTCCATATACATAGGTTTATGTTCAATTGCATTGATTTCAGCCAAATCAAAGTAACCGGATACAAGATTGTTAAGGACTTTCAGCTCATTTTCCTGCAAATAATTTTTAGCAATTCCTATGTCTTTTAATGCAGGCAACTCTCCCGAAAATGATGTAAGTCCCATAAACGGTTTTTCGGAATCTGCTTGATGGTATATTACTTCTGACGCTGTATGTCCGTGTGCAGCATAATGAAGTTTATTTTGAACAATCTTGAAAAATTTAATTGATTCTTCACTGTGCGGGTCATAATCAACACTCGTTGCATACAAATCAAGCACTTGGCGGTATAAAACCTTTTCGGACGAACGAATATCTCTGATACGGTCGAGCAATTCTTTCCAATAAGCTCCTCCGCCGTTACCTTTCAAACGCTCATCATCCATAGTAAAGCCTTTAATCATATATTCTTTCAAACGCTCCGTTGCCCAGCGTCTGAAGTTTGTAGCAATTACAGATTTCACTCTATAACCAAGGGAAATTATCATATCGAGGTTATAAAACGGAATTTCTCTTGTCACTTCACGTTGTCCTTCTTTTCGAACCTGTCGGAATTTCCGACAAGTTGAAATCTCGTCCAATTCGCCTTCATCATAAATATGCTTAATATGTTCCACCACATTGGTTCGAGAGGTTTGAAACAATTCCGCCATCTGCTGTTGTGTCAGCCACACTGTTTCATCTTGTATTTTTACTTCAACATTAGTCAATCCATCATCTGATTGGTAAATCAATATTTCCCCGTAATTCTCCATTGCACTCACATCCTTCATTTTGCAATCGCTTCGCCGGCGATGTTACTTTTTTACATAGGTAAGTTCAATATCGTATCCAAGAGCCTCCATCATCTGCACAAATGTCTTATTCACAATGCCATCCTGCTTTTTGATGATACGATTGACATACTGGCTCGTAGTTCCGATTGTTTCTGCAAGTTGTGCCTGGGTTGTTCCATTCTCTATGCACTTTACTTTAACATCCACTTCTATATTGTTTTTAATCATATATTTGTCGCTCCTATTCGCAACCTTTGTTATTTATAACACAAACAAGATAATTTATTATACCACATATTTATCGTTTTTTCAATAGTTTGAGTATAATTTTTCGGATTTTGTATAAATTTTAATTATTATCAATCGATTTGATGAACTTTTTAATAAAACAGAGATGACAAATGCAAAAATCTATGGTATAATATAGGAAGAGTGTTGATAGAGCAAAAATGAAACCGGGCAACATTAAATGAAACTGCCAATAAAAAAATGAAACCGAAAGGCTTTTTTACAACCATTCGTGTAATTCTATCAGTGTACGGGTACAGAGGCAGAAAAAAGCATCAATCTTGATACAAGATTGGTGCTTTTTTCAACGAAATAAATCCTTCGGATTTGTGAAATACCTGACCGGCGTGAAATATTGCTTCGCAATGTGAAATACGCCTCGCGGCGTGTGATATAAGGATTTATTTTATTTCACTTGATGCATTAGCATCAAATTTCACAATTTCTGCAAGAAATTATTTCACATCAACGGAGTTGATATTTCACTTATAGACAAAAGAAATCTCCTATGTTATAATGGTTAGGGAGTTGATGTAATATGGCAGAATCAAAGTTAAGAAATTTATCTGTCGAATTTTCCGTTAAAATAATTAAACTATGCGAAAACATTAAAGGACATTATTCACTTACCAATCAGCTTGAGCGCAGCGGAACATCCATAGGGGCAAATATACACGAGGCAAATTATGCACATAGCAAGAACGATTTTATTTCAAAATTACAAATAGCACTGAAAGAATGCTACGAAACAGAATATTGGTTAGAACTTTTCGTTAAATCCGATTTACTCAATAGAGAAACTGCCAAAGAAATATATAATGAATGCGGAACAATCCGCAAAATGCTCATTTCATCCATCAACACAGCTAAACAAAACGCCGAAAAATCAAATAACTAAATTTTACCGTCACAATTGTGGCGGTTTTCTTTTTTGTGTATTTTGCTATTTTTTTGAAAGTATCTTGATAAATTATAAAAAATGTGGTATTATAATTGTGCCAAACTAAATTTAATATGTTATACAGTTTTGAGGTATATTTTTCTTTTGGGATAAATATGCTTATTCCTGCATACAATCGTTTTTGAATTTGATAAAAATGCAAATTCCATTTATGATTGTATGTAGATATATCTCATGCTGTATAAATTTAGTTTGGCGACTATCGGAGTTTGCGTTTTTTGTGCGTCTGCTTCGGTAGGCGCATTTTTTAATTTATAAGGAGGAAAATGTAATGGCAACAATTGAGGAAAAAGTAAACGCCCTTACAAAACTAATGAACGAAGGACTGTTAACAGCAACTGAATTTGCAAGTACTTTAGCCACAAAAGAGAGAATGGAACAAGAAAATAACAAACCAACATTCAACACCGGAACATCTGCAAAAGCTTTTGGTGCTTTATTGATTATTTCAGGAATTATTATTGATGTTATTTCTATGTTTTTAATTTTTTCGTCAAGTTTTAGCGCCTTTGGAACGCTTACAATAATTGGAACGATAGCTTTTCTGATTGGATTAGCTATTATTTCTAACAGCTAATTGTGGATAATTTCACAGTGAAATAATCTATTGCAGTTTGCACCGCTGTTATATTCGTATTAAAACTGACCGTTAGTGCCAAATAAGAACCTCAAGGTTGATAGAAACCTTGAGGTTCTTTTCTTTTATTTCGGTTTCAAATAAACCTTTTGCCTGTGCGGTTTTCGGAATACATCGTGTAAAAGTGCTGCTGTGCGATAATGTTTTCTCCTTATCGGCAGCACTTTTTTTGTGCCCAAATTGCCTAAATTTATCCGTTTCAATCAAAAAATGAAACCGTAAATTTTGACCCCGACCTTTCGTGTCAATTGTTTACCCTTTCGTGTCAACAGTTGGACTTTTCGTGTCAAAGGTATGATTTTGGGCGCAGCATTACCTTATCTGTAATCACATTTTTTGCACTGTATCATCAAAGTATCTGAAGTTTCTTTGTGAAAAGCACCCGCCCAATGACAAATACTTTGTAAAATCGGAATAACAGAAATACCTTTTTCTGTCAGAGAGTATTCCACACGTGGAGGAATTTCATCGTATGATTTTCTGTCTATCATACCGTTTTTAATGAGTTCTTTTAATAGTTGATGCCAAAACGGCATCGGTTATATTTCCCATTTGCTGTCTAAGTTTACTATACTGCTTTAACAAAAGATTTGCTGGTGCGTGACGAAAACGTTCAGGTTCTGCAGGGATTTGACAGTGTTGAACACGCACAGAATTATTTGAAAAGCGAACTTTTTACAAATGATGTTTTTGTCGGTCTAAAACTCTTATGGGATGCCGAACCGGATGTTAAAATTTACACAGTTGCCTAAATCAAATAATCCGCCCTGCACAATACAGGGCGGATTATTTTATGACAACGGATACCGTTACATCACCAATGCTTTTTTCGGACAAAACCTTGCGCATTTGCCACAGCCGATGCATTTATCATAATTGATAGTCGGAGCGTTGAAACCTTCTTGGTCAAGCGCACCGACGGGGCAAACTTTTACTGCCGGGCAGCTATGATTTTGCGGACAGTTTTCAATTATTATTCTTAATTGTTTTTTCATATTCATCACTCCTGATTCATATACAGTTTCAATTCATTTAAGATTTCGTCCTTTGGACGGTATCCTACAGAAGTTGAAACAATCTTGCCGTTTTTGAAAAGCACAAGCATCGGAATTGATGAAACTTTGAATTTCATTGCAAGCTCAGGTTCATCATCAACATTAACCTTTGCGACCTTAAGCACATCCGCATATTCGTCCGCAATTTCGCTTAAAACGGGAGAAAGCATTTTGCACGGTCCGCACCAGCTCGCCCAAAAATCAAGCAAAATTTCTTGCAAAATAAGAAGTTCATCAAATTCGGCCTGCGCCTTGGTAATTCCCTTGTCCTCGACCTTAATTTCGCCAGATTTTAAGCCATCAAACCGTCTTTTCAGTTCGCTGACTTCCTCCTCTGTTTTTTTTACTTCCGTTTGTGCCAGCTTAAATTTATAGGCCAGCTGCTTGACTTCTGTATCAAGCGATTTGGTATCAACCCCGACCGCAAGCGTTATCTTACCGTCCTCTGCCATTGTATCACGCCCTTTCTGTTTTGTTTTGGAGCATAGAAAAAAGCACCCTGCCTGTGCAAAGTGCTTTTTATGAATTTTGGCTATACTAAATGTTCTTATGATAGGGCAAACCAAATGCCGCCGGAACCTTTGTAATCCAACCCATATGCCAGCTTAGGTGATGGATCATCTTTTTTGACCAACACACTAAACCAGCCCTCTGTATTTCCGCCGGCATACAACTTGCCTTGTAACCGTGGCTTCGGTGCTACTGTCGAACGGGTCGGCATTTCTTCATTATTGCTGCTAAAGGCAGCAAATTTATACTCTGATACGTTAAAGGCGTTGTCATTTTGCACCGATAACACCGAAACTGCCGCCTTGATAAGTACATATTCGTAACCTTCCTGCGGTTCGTCATTAAACATATTAGCCGCTTTTATCATTTCCCACGCTTTATCGCCCCTAATAGTTTCCATAATTCGGATCCCTATTGTGTGGTTATCCGTTGCATATGATATATTCTGCGTATACTGTTGTACCACATTGACAGGCGCTGGGTTTAAGCGCGAATATGTTGTTGTATCCGTTTGGGCGGTTGTCGTTCCGACCTCCGCTTGTCCAAGTTCTGCGTTCCAGTTAACCGGTACGCCCAGCGCATCACCTACTGCACGTAAGGGCAAATAGGTTCTGTCCTCCACAACAAGCGCCGGCGGATCTGATGTGAACTCCTTACCGTTTACAAAAACCTTAAATTCTGCCGGTACGGCTACGTATGACGCTGCCAACGCTCCGACCGTGCCAAAGACGATAGCACCTGCTGCAAATCCGCTTAAAAATTTTTTTATAGGGTCGCCTCCTAAAAATGTTGATATCCTCATTATACAACAAATTACTGTCACAGGCAATATTTTTTTGTCACAATTCGAGGCAATTTCAAAAAACAATGGTCAAAATATATCTTCACTCAAATTTCACACCCAGCAAGTCCGTAAAAAACTGTTCTTCTTCGCCTGAAAATTCAACGCCCAAATCAATTTTATCGCGGTTTGCCCGATAAAATTCACGCTCCCAATCGTCAAGCCTTTTTCCCTTTTGTTTTTTATTGCGGATGCCGACAATGGTTTGAAATGTGCACTCCCCGATTTCCATATACGCCGCAACAAACGTCCACCAATGGCAGTAAAAATAAATTGAATCGTATTCCATGTTGCTTTCATGAATATCATTCCTCCTTAAAAATCTGCAGAGTGCTTTCGCTTGCGTCTGCACTGTAATAATGGGTTACCGATA
>ERZ780075.917-NODE-917-length-11698-cov-3.409860_pt1 | contig 11698 bp, 9 predicted proteins | sample MGYA00511839_ERZ780075 | MGnify/ENA primary metagenome ERZ780075 (study PRJEB29588, sample SAMEA2155953) | human gut metagenome | biome: human gut; feature: human-associated habitat; material: faeces | place: Denmark | collected 2008/2010 ...
CAAGAAGCCAGAGGATGTACTCGTAGTGATGAGCCCCCTACATAGCGTGAACGGTCGATTGGAACCTATCCAGTCGCCAGACGGTTATACTGCCATCGTGGACTACGCCCACACACCGGATGCCTTGGAGAATGTGCTCAACGCCATCCACGAGGTGCTCGACGGCAAGGGTGGTCACGTCATCACCGTATGTGGCGCAGGTGGCAACCGAGACAAGGGCAAGCGCCCACTGATGGCACAAGAGGCTGTCAAGCAGAGCGACAAGGTGATCATCACCAGCGACAACCCTCGTTTCGAGGAGCCTCAGGACATCATCAATGACATGCTCGCAGGTCTCAACGCCCAGCAGATGAAGAAGGTAGTCAGCATCGTGGACCGCAAGGAGGCTATCCGCACCGCTTGTATGATGGCACAAAAGGGCGATGTCATCCTCGTAGCAGGCAAGGGACATGAGGACTATCAGGAAATCAAGGGTGTAAAGCATCACTTCGATGACAAGGAGGTGCTACGCGACATCTTTGGCATTCCACAGAAGTAATCGCCTGCCGACCGAAAGATAGAACATACACAACACAGAATATTAGAACAGAAGAAAATGTTATATTATCTCTTTAGATTCTTAGAGCAATGGGGTATCTCTGGTTCCCACATGTGGGGGTATATCTCATTCCGTGCCTTGCTTGCACTGATCGTATCTCTTATCATCTCAGCCTGGTTTGGCGAGAAGTTCATCAAGTATCTGAAAAGCAAGCAGATCACCGAGACGCAGCGTGATGCCAGCATCGACCCATTCGGTGTCAAGAAGATTGGCGTCCCTTCGATGGGCGGTGTCATCATCATCATGGCAATCCTCATCCCTGTGCTCTTGCTGGGCCGTCTGCGCAACATCTACCTCATCTTGATGATCATCACCACCGTATGGTTGGGATTCTTGGGAGGCATGGACGACTTCATCAAGATATTCAAGCGCGACAAGGAGGGATTGAAGGGCAAATATAAGATTATAGGACAGATTGGCATCGGCCTGATTGTGGGACTGGTACTCTGGTCTTCACCTGATGTAAAGATGAACGAGAACCTCGCCATCGAGAGACAGGGACAGGAAACGGTAGTGAAGCATCGCACCGAGGCTACCAAGTCGCTGAAGACGACCATCCCATTCATCAAGGGACACAACTTGGATTACTCCAACATCACCAGCTTCTGCGGAAAGTACAAGACCGCAGCCGGTTGGATACTCTTCGTCATCATGACCATCTTCGTGGTCACCGCAGTATCCAATGGTGCCAACCTCAATGACGGTATGGATGGTATGTGCGCCGGCAACTCAGCCATCATAGGTGTGGCGCTAGGCATCTTGGCATACGTGTCATCACATATCCAATTTGCCGCCTACCTCAACATCATGTACATCCCAGGTTCTGAGGAGCTAGTGGTCTTCTTCTGCGCATTCATCGGAGCCTTGATAGGTTTCTTGTGGTACAATGCCTACCCTGCCCAAGTATTCATGGGCGACACGGGCTCGTTGACCATCGGAGGTATCATCGCCGTAGGTGCCATCATCATCCACAAGGAGCTGATGCTGCCTATCCTCTGCGGAATCTTCTTCGTAGAGAGCCTCAGCGTGATGATGCAGGTATATTACTACAAGCTAGGCAAGCGCAAGGGCATCAAGCAGCGCATCTTCAAGCGCACACCTATCCACGACAACTTCCGCACACAAGACAGTCAGTTGGACCCAGAGTGCAAGTACCTCATCACGAAGCCACACAACGCTTATCATGAGTCGAAGATTACGATTCGTTTCTGGATTGTAACCATCATCTTGGCGGCACTGACCATCATCACATTGAAGATAAGATAAATACACGTACTAACTATCGTTAGACAAAACAATATAAAAGCAATGAGCAAAATTGTAATTTTAGGAGCTGGCGAAAGCGGCGCAGGAGTTGCCGTTCTTGCCAAGAAGGAAGGTTTCGAAGTCTTTGTGTCTGATATGTCTAAGATCAAAGACAACTACAAGAAACTGATGGATGAACATAACATCGAATGGGAAGAGGGACATCATACGGAGGAAAAGATACTGGATGCCGATGAAGTCATCAAAAGCCCTGGCATCCCTAAGGAAGCTCCCATGATACAAAAGTTGATGGCTAAGGGTACTCCTATCATCAGCGAGATAGAGTTTGCTGGCAGATATACGGATGCCAAGATGATTTGCATCACCGGAAGCAACGGAAAGACCACCACCACCTCCTTGATCTACCACATCATCAAGTCGGCTGGCTATGACGTAGGTTTGGCAGGCAACATCGGCAAGAGCTTGGCTTTGCAAGTAGCTGAGACACCTCACAAATACTATGTCATCGAGTTGAGTAGTTTCCAACTCGACAACATGTATGAGTTCCGTGCCAACGTAGCCATCTTGCTCAACATCACCCCTGACCACTTGGACCGCTATGAGTTCGAGATGCAGAACTATGTGGATGCCAAGATGCGCATCACACAGAACCAAACGGAAGAAGACAGCTTCATCTTCTGGAACGATGACCCTATCGTGAAGAAGGAACTGGAGAAATACCATCTCAAGTCACACCTCTGCCCATTCTCTGAGCAGAAAGAGGAGGGATGCGTAGGTTATATCGAAGACGGAACATTCAAGCTCGACTTCCCTACCGCCTTCGAGATGCCACAGGCAGACATGAGCCTCCGTGGCAAGCACAACATCTACAACAGTCTCGCCGCAGCCTTGGCTTGCAATATCGCAGGCATTGACAAGGAGACCTTGCACAAGGGACTCAGCGACTTCCCTGGCGTAGAGCATCGCTTGGAAAAGGTAGGCAAGTTTGGTGGCGTATATTACGTCAACGACTCAAAGGCAACCAACGTGGATGCGTGCTGGTATGCTCTCGAAAGCATGACTACCCCTACCATCCTCATCATCGGTGGCAAGGACAAGGGCAATGACTACAACCAAATCAAGGACTTGGTAAAACAGAAATGTGCCGGCATCGTCTATCTGGGCGCTGACAACAAGAAGTTGCACGACAACTTTGACGAGTTGGGCATCCCTGTACGTGATACCCATAGCATGAAGGACTGCGTGGCAGCCTGCAAGGAACTCGCCAAGCCAGGCGACACCGTACTGTTGAGTCCTTGCTGTGCTAGCTTCGACCTCTTCAAGAACATGGAAGACCGCGGCGAGCAGTTCAAAACATTGGTTAGAGAATAAGACAAGTAAAAAACGATAATGAACAATAAGGCTATTGGCAATATATTCAAGGGAGACAAGGTTATCTGGATGGTATTCTTCTTTCTCTGTATGATCAGTATCGTTGAGGTTTATTCAGCCTCAAGCTCATTGACATACAAGAGCGGCAACTACATGGCACCAGTCATCAAGCACATCTTCATCTTGTGCTTTGGTGTCTTCACCATGATATGTATGCTGAAAGTCAAGTGCAAATACTTCAAGATAGCCACCCCATTCATGCTGATTCTCTCGTTCTTGCTACTCATCTGGGTCGTAATAGCGGGACAAGCCACGAATGGTGCGTCTAGATGGATCAATCTGGTGGGCATACAATTCCAGCCATCAGAGCTTGCCAAGGGAGCTGTTGTCCTAGCCGTCGCCCAGATTCTCAGTGCCATGCAGACAGACCATGGAGCAGACAAGCGAGCCTTTAAGTTCATCTTGTCGGTATGCAGCATCTTCGTCTTCTTCATCGGAATCGAGAACCTGTCAACCGCCTTGCTGCTCTGTATCACCATCCTATGCATGATGATTATCGGACGAGTGCCCATGAGCCAGATAGGCAAGTTGCTAGGCTTTTGCTTCATTGGCATCGCCATCATCTTCACCCTGGTCATGGTCGTCGGAAAAGACAAGAACGAGATGCCGCAAGCCGACAACACGTTGACAGAGCAGGTAGGCAAGGAAAAGGAAGAACCTTCAGCCTTCGATAAGACCTTCCATAGAGGTGACACTTGGAAATCCCGTATTGACAAGTTTCTCAACAGCAAGCCTGTGGCTCCGGAAGATGTCGATTTGGACAAAGATGCCCAAGTAGCACATGCCAACATCGCCATCGCCTCCTCCAATGTCATCGGCAAGGGACCGGGCAACTCCGTGGAGCGAGATTTTCTCTCGCAGGCATTCTCCGACTTCATCTATGCCATCATCATCGAAGAGATGGGTATATTCGGAGCATTCTTCGTAGCCTTCCTATACATTATATTATTATATAGGGCTGGAAGCATCGCCAACAGATGCGAGAATAATTTCCCGGCATTCCTGGCGATGGGCTTGGCGATACTGCTCGTGACGCAAGCACTCTTCAACATGCTGGTGGCTGTAGGACTGGCACCGGTGACAGGACAACCACTGCCGCTCATCAGTAGAGGTGGAACGTCAACCGTCATCAACTGTCTCTATGTAGGCATCATACTTAGCATCAGCAGAACAGCCAAGAAAAAAGATGGGCAAAACGAAGCCTTAGCAACAGCAAATGCTGCTTCCGCATAAAAAATCGCTATAAAAATAGTGAAAAATGACTTGTTATAGATTTTTTTAGTTATCTTTGCGTTAAATTTTGAAGAATATGAATAATGAACTTAGAATTATCATAAGTGGCGGCGGAACGGGAGGTCACATCTTCCCTGCAGTATCTATCGCCAACGCCATCAAGGCCAAACACCCTGAGGCTAAGATTTTGTTTGTTGGTGCACTGGGCAGAATGGAAATGCAGCGTGTGCCAGACGCAGGCTATGAAATCAAGGGCCTGCCTATCTGTGGGTTTGACCGTAAGCATCTTCTAAAGAACATCTCTGTTCTCTTCAAGATATGGAAAAGCCAAAGAATGGCAAAGAAAATCATCAAGGACTTCCAACCTATGGCAGCTGTAGGCGTGGGTGGCTACGCCAGTGGTCCTACGCTCAATGTATGTGCCAGCAAGGGTATCCCATGCTTGATACAAGAGCAAAACTCTTATGCGGGCGTCACCAACAAGTTGTTGGCTAAGAAGGCTGACAAGATTTGCGTGGCATACGAGGGAATGGAGCGTTTCTTCCCTGCTGACAAAATCATCATGACGGGCAACCCTGTAAGACAGAACGTGCTCGACAACAAGATGACAAAGGAAGAGGCTCGCCAGCAATTCGGACTCCAACCCAACAAGAAGACAATCCTGTTGGTAGGTGGCAGTTTGGGAGCAAGAACCATCAACGAAAGCGTATTGAGCCACTTGGAAGTCATCGAGAAGAGCGACATCCAGTTTATCTGGCAAACAGGCAAATACTATAGTGCCTCTATCCAAGAGCAACTGAAAGGCAAGGAGATACCAAACCTCAAGGTCTTGGACTTCATCAGCGACATGGGTGCTGCCTATCGTGCAGCCGACTTGGTCATCAGCAGAGCAGGTGCCAGCAGCATCAGCGAGTTCTGTCTCATCGGCAAGCCAGTGATCCTGGTGCCTAGTCCAAACGTGGCAGAAGACCACCAGACCAAGAATGCCATGGCATTGGTCAACAAAGACGCTGCCGTATATGTAAAAGACTGCGAGGCACCAAGCCTACTGATAGACAAGGCTATCAGTATCGCGGGTGACGAGAACAAGCTCAACTCACTGAGTGAGAACATCAAGAAGTTAGGATTCAAGAACTCTGCCGACGTCATTGCCGACGAAGTCATTAAATTAGCAAGAAGATAATGGAACTGAAAGATATTAAATCCGTATATTTTGTAGGTGCTGGTGGCATCGGCATGAGTGCCATCGCTAGATATTTCCTCCATATCGGAGTGGTCGTTGCAGGTTATGACAAGACACCTTCCGCCTTGACCAAAGAGTTGGAGAAGGAAGGAATGGACATCCACTACGAGGAGAACGTAGCATTGATTCCTGCGGCATGCAAAGATGCTAGTTCTACACTTGTCATCTATACACCAGCCATTCCTCAGGAACACCAAGAGTTGGTCTATTTCCATGAGAATGGATTCACCATCGAGAAGAGAGCGCAGGTACTTGGCACATTGACACGCAGCCACAAGGGACTCTGTGTCGCTGGTACCCATGGCAAGACCACCACATCGACCATGTGCGCACATATCATGCACCAAAGCCATGTGGATTGCAACGCCTTCCTAGGTGGTATCTCCAAGAATTATGGCACCAACTATATTCTCTCCGACAAGAGCGATTATGTTGTCATCGAAGCCGACGAGTTCGACCGCAGTTTCCATTGGTTGCGTCCTTGGATGAGTGTCATCACTGCCACCGACCCAGACCATCTCGACATCTATGGCACCAAGGAGGCTTACCTAGAGAGCTTCCGCCATTACACAGAGTTGATTCAGCCAGGCGGCGCCCTCATCATCCACAAGAACTTGGAGATGAAGCAGCACGTACAGGACGGAGTCAAGATCTATGAGTATAGCCTCAACGAAGGCGACTTCCATGCAGAGAACATCAAGATAGACAACGGAGAAATCACCTTCGACTTCATCTCGCCAGTGGAAAGCATCTCAAATGTAGAGTTGGGACAACCAGTGCCTATCAACATCGAGAATGCGGTAGCTGCCATGGCAATGGCACAACTGAATGGTTGCACTGCTGAAGAAATCAAGGAAGGCATCAAGACATACGAAGGAGTGGAAAGACGCTTCGACTTCAAGATCAAGGACGACAAGCACGTGTTCCTATCAGACTATGCCCACCATCCTAAGGAGATATATCAAAGCGCCAAGAGCATCAGAGAACTCTACAAGAATCGTAAGATCACAGCCATCTTCCAGCCTCATCTCTATACCAGAACGAGAGACTTCTACAAGGATTTTGCTGATAGTCTGAGTATTCTCGACGAAGTGATTCTCTGTGACATCTATCCAGCACGAGAGGCGCCTATCCCAGGCGTGACATCAGAACTCATCTACAAGAACCTCAAGCCAGGCGTAGAGAAGAGCATGATTCACAAGGAAGAAGTACTCGACCTGGTGAAGAGCCGTGACTTCGACGTACTCGTCGTTCTGGGAGCTGGCGATCTGGACAACTATGTTCCAGAAATCACAAAGATTCTAGAATCAAAATAAGCCCCCGGAGACAGGGGCTTGTGCAAACAAGAACAAAGTAATCAATGCATATCAATTGGCAGAAAACCCTACTCATCACCCTGGATGTTGCACTGGCAACCTATCTGGGATTCGCTTTCACCAAGTTTAACAAACCTGATGAAAAGGGAATGCTATGCACCAAGGTGAACATCAACATTGAGGATGAGATGACCAACGGCTTTCTGAATGCAAAGGAAATCAAGAAGAGACTGGAGATAAAAAAGCTCTATCCCCTGGAGAAACCGCTGAACAACGTAAACGCCAGAAAGATAGAGGAAACCTTAAAGACCAGTCCCTTCGTGAAGACTGCAGAATGCTACAAGACGCAAGACGGACTGGTGGATATCTACCTCACCCAGCGTATGCCAATTGTGAGAATCAAGAGCATCAACAACGAGGACTACTATATAGATGATCATTATCAGGTAATGCCCAACACCAACTATACGAGCGACATCATCATCGCCACAGGCAACATCAACAAATGGTTTGCCCAGAAATACATATCGCTGGTAAGCAAGACCCTGATGAAGAACTATCTTTGGAGAAATCAGATAGAGCAGATCAACGTACTGCCCGACAGGGGCATTGAACTGGTGCCACGAGTAGGAAACCACATTATATATATAGGTAACCTGCCGGAAAGCAATATCATCAGCAAAAGAGAACAAGATGTAGAAGACTTCATCAACAAGAAGATGGACCGTCTGGAAAAGTTCTACAAATATGGTCTCTCTCAAGCTGGCTGGAACAAATACTCATACATCAACATCGAGTTTGACAACCAGATAATTTGCACAAAGCATCATAACAGCTAATTTTATAATTGAAACAGAAAAAGATAATATATAAAGACTATGCCAAAGGAATTTATTGTAGCTATCGAGCTTGGCTCATCTAAGATGACAGGTATAGCTGGTCAGAAGAATTTAGACGGCAGCATCACCGTGCTGGCTACCGTCGAGGAAAACTCGTCTTCTTGTATCAGAAAGGGTGTTATCTATAACATCGACAAAACATGCCAGTGCCTCACTAGCATCATCAAGAAGTTGAAGAACTTCCTCAAACAAGATATTATCCAGGTTTACGTGGGTGTAGGAGGCAGATCTATCAGAAGCCTCAAGAACGTCATCGTGAAAGATCTGCCAGGCGCATCTATCATCTCGCAGGATATGATTAATGAGCTGATGGACATCAACCGCAACATGACTTATCCAGACCAAGAAATTCTTGACGCTGCAACACAGGAATACAAGATAGACAACCAGTACCAGATTGACCCTGTAGGCATACAGTGCAGCCATCTGGAGGGTATCTTCCTGAATATCCTTTGGCGCAAGAACTTCTATAACAATATCAACACCTGCTTCGAGAATGCAAATATCTCGATTGCGGAGATGTATCTCGCACCATTGGCTATGGCAGACAGCGTATTGACCGACTCTGAGAAGAGAGCCGGATGTATGCTCGTTGACCTGGGTGCCGACACCACTACCGTATCCGTTTACTACAAGGGTATCCTGCGCCATCTCTCTGTCATCCCATTGGGTGGAAACAACATCACCAAGGACTTGACTTGCCTCCAGCTCGAGGATGCTGATGCAGAAAAGATGAAGCTGAAATATGCAAAGGCCTACACCGATATCAGCAATATCGACCCAACACTCAACTACTCTGTTGACAAGGACAGAACCATAGAGAGCAAAAAGTTTATCGAGATTGTAGAGGCTCGTGTGGAGGAAATCGTAGAAAATGCATGGTTCCAGGTACCTGTAGAATTCTCTGATAAGCTGATGGGGGGTATCATCCTCACCGGCGGTGGAAGCAATATGCCTGAAATCGATAAGGTATTCAAGACTCATACCCATATTGACAAGGTACGCATCGCGAAGTTTGTTACCCAGACAGTCAACTCAAAGGATCCTAAGATCACCAATCATACAGGTATGATGAATACCGTATTGGGACTCCTGGCTAAGGGCGACATGAACTGCGCAGGCAGCGAATTCAACAATGACCTCTTCGACAACCTCGACAACCGTCCTACAACAGGAACAGGTTCTGAAGCCCACAAGGCTCCTCGCAACCCGAACGAGACAGTAGGCACCGGCGTGGTATTGACTGCAGCCGAAAAGCTGAAGGCTGAAGAAGAGGCTCGCCGCAAGAGAGAACAGGAAGAGGAAGAGGCAAGACTCCTGGCTGAAAAGGAAGCCGAGGAAGAAGCAAAACGCAGAAAAGAGAACAGCCTCGTTCACAAGTTTATGAGAGGATTCAAGAAATTCGTGAAGGATACCATCTCTGAGGAAGAATAATATAATCATATTTTAGAATAGACTATTATGCTAGATAACACAAATACTCCACATATTCTGGACTTTGGAGAGCCAGAAAAGGAAAACAGCATCATCAAGGTGATTGGTGTAGGTGGTGGCGGTGGTAACGCTGTCAACCACATGTACCGTGAAGGCATCCACGACGTAAGCTTCGTATTGTGTAACACTGATAATCAGGCACTCAACGATTCTCCAGTACCTGTACATCTGCAGTTGGGCAAGGAAGGTCTGGGAGCCGGCAACAAGCCAGCCAAGGCTCGCCAGGCTGCCGAGGAAACCCTGGAGGAAATCAAGCACATGCTGAACGACGGCACCAAGATGGCTTTCATCACTGCCGGAATGGGTGGTGGTACCGGTACTGGTGCTGCGCCTGTCATCGCAAGAGTGAGCAAGGAACTCGGAATTCTTACCGTTGGTATCGTAACCATTCCTTTCCGCTTCGAAGGTCCTAAGAAGATCGACCAGGCACTGGATGGTGTAGAAGAGATGTCAAAGCACGTAGATGCGCTGCTGGTTATCAACAACGAGCGTCTCCGCCAGATTTATCCAGACCTCGCAGTACTCGATGCCTTCGGAAAGGCAGACGACACCTTAAGCGTTGCAGCAAAGAGTATTGCTGAAATCATCACCGTTCACGGACTCATCAACCTTGACTTCAACGACGTGAAGACCGTATTGAAGGATGGTGGCGTTGCCATCATGAGTACTGGTTACGGTGAAGGTGAAGGTCGTGTCAAGAAGGCGATTGAGGATGCATTGAACTCACCTTTGCTCAACGACAACGATGTATTCAACTCCAAGAAGATCTTGCTGAGCATTGCTTTTGCCAGTGAGAAGAAGGACAATCCTGGTTTGACCATGGATGAGATGAACGATGTAAACGACTTCATGGAGAAGTTTGGAGATGACTTCGAGTTGAAGTGGGGACTCGCCATTGATCCAGAGTTGGGCAGCCGTGTCAAGGTTACCGTATTGGCAACAGGTTTCGGACTCGAAGACGTAGAGGGAATGAACCGCCACATGAAGAAGCATACAGAAGAGGAAGCTCGCCGTATCGCAGAAGAGGAAGAGACAAGGGCAGAGCGTCAGAACAGACGCGAGCGCTACTATGGTTCAGACGGCAACTCTACCCAGTATAAGCGTCATCCACACATCTTCCTGTTCCGTCCTGAGGATCTCGACAATGAGGATGTAATCCTTCAGGTAGAGAATACACCAACCTTCAAGCGCACCCGTCAGACTCTCGAAGACATCCGCAATCTGGCTTCTGGCAATGCAGAAACGGAGGAGGCTAAGAAGAAAGACGATAACGACACAGTACAGGGAGTCATCAGCTTCGCCTAGGGAACCGTTCCTTAAGCGAACAACTCCTGTAGAACAGAAAAGCTTTTCAGTTCCGGGAATCCCGGAACATGAATCCTATAATATTGCAATATCACCTCTACACAGCGGTTTCGATCCAATCGGGACATTGTGTAGAGGTGCATTGTTTCATAGCTCAGGCGAAGCAGCCCCAACATACGTAAAGAATCCTCTTTATTTAAATAATGTACGTGTGTAGGCACGAAGGATACAAAACGGCCTTCCTCCAAGTCGAAGAAATCGCCATGCGCACCACTCTCAAGGTTAGGCGAAAATCCAAGAAAGAAGGTTAGCCGAACCATAAAGACAATATGGAAATTGGCATAATTCCCCTGTGCCTGGTCGAGCCACGCCACACTCTCCTCTATGAAGGAAAACAATGGAACATTCACCTGCTCGTTCCTGGTGGCTTGCCCCAAAAGCTCTGCCAGAAACATAGACATCGCCAACTTGTAAGGCGAAAAGGGAAGATCCACAAAGGGAAGAGCGATGGATACATCCTTCAATCGCTGCAAGTTAGCTTTCGGACGATGATCGAACTCCAGGTTGAGAATCATCAAGGGCTGAAACAGCTGACGCTTCATCTTCGCCTTAGAAGACTTGGGTATTTTGACCATAAAAGAGACTCTGCCCAACTTTTCGGTGAAGAAATCCACGATAAGTTGTGCATCCCCATACTTAATGGTTTGTAGTACGATAGCTCTAGTTTTTACTTCCATTTTGTCTATAATTATTAAAAAACAGGGCAAAATTACAAAAAAACAAGCATTTAGCGAAAATTTTCGCGGAAAAATTTGCAAGATTCAAATAAAAGTAGTAACTTTGCACCCGCAAATAAGCAATGGTCCCTTCGTCTATCGGTTAGGACGAGAGATTTTCATTCTCTAAAGAGCAG
>ERZ780075.932-NODE-932-length-11493-cov-4.576062_pt1 | contig 11493 bp, 9 predicted proteins | sample MGYA00511839_ERZ780075 | MGnify/ENA primary metagenome ERZ780075 (study PRJEB29588, sample SAMEA2155953) | human gut metagenome | biome: human gut; feature: human-associated habitat; material: faeces | place: Denmark | collected 2008/2010 ...
TCCATGTTTCTGGCGATGGCATCTTCGGGCAGTTCCCACTTCTTCATCTTGTCGATCATCTCTTGCGAGCAATGTTCGGCTTGGGTGCAGAGGGTGGTGAGCTTCAGGAGCGCCTGCTGCTCGGTCATCGGCTTTTTATACTTTGAACTTTGAGATTTGAACATGATGATTTTACTTTGAACTTTGAGATTTGAACATTGAACTTTATGATTTGCCGGCTCGCATCATTCTCTGCTTTCCGAAGGCATCTTCCTTTGTATCAATAGCTTTAAAACCCAATCCTTCCAGCATTTCCCTTGTTTCTTTTTCGTAGATCGGATTGATTTCGAAGTATAATGCACCTCCGGATTTGAGGGCAGAAGAGGCATATTCGGCGATGGCTCTGTAGAACTTCAGAGGCTCTTCATCGGGCACGAAGAGGGCGATTCCGGGTTCGTGTTCCAACACATTCTTCTCCATATCCGCTTTCTCCTTTTCGCAGATATACGGGGGATTGCTCACGATGATGTTCCATCTTCCGGCATCCGATGTTTTCGCCAACTTCAGGGCATCCTGATATTCTATATTTACGTTATCGGCATCCAGTAGCGCAACATTTCCCTGTGCTATCTTCAAGGCATCTTCCGAAATATCCCAACCCGTAACCTCCGATCCGCCGATGTCCAGTCCCAGCGTAATGGCGATGCAGCCCGAACCCGTACAGATGTCCAGGATGCGGATGGTGTTTTCTTCCTTCTCTCCTTCCGTAATCCCTTTGTTTTCAGTCGCATCTTTTTCTATCCACTCGCAGAGTTCCGCTGTTTCGGGTCTCGGAATCAGCACGCCCGGCTCTACATGGAAGGTTCTTCCTGCAAAGTCAGCTTCGCCCAGAACATACTGTACAGGTTCGCCTTTTTGCAATCTTCTGATAATTTCTTCCAGTTTTCTTTCTTCATCTGCAGATAATTCATTAACTTTGCCGCAGATTATGTCGGTCAGCGTCATTCCGTACTTCACATCGAGCACGGTGCGGACGATAGCCTGTGCTTCGCCCGCCTCATATAGAGGGGTAATGGATTGCCAAAGTTGTTGATACGTTTTCATCTCTAAATCGTATATTATGATTTGAGAGCAAAGGTACTCTTTTCTTGAATTACTTATCTTTTTTTTGTGTTAAATTATCGTAAGAAATAGTTTTTTTTTATGCAAGCTTCCTTTATTTTATTATCTTTGCGGACGAAAGTCCCTTGAAAAATAGGCGCGAGCTCATGAAAAGTCCCTTGAAAAATAGGCGCGAGCTCATAGAAAGTCCCTTGAAAAATAGTTTTATATATTTGTAAGATATTAATAAAAGGTGCTTATGTTGAAAAGGAAAATTGAACAAACTCTCTTGGCTTGGAAACAGGAGGATAATCATAAGCCCATTGTCATTAAAGGTTGCAGGCAATGTGGTAAGACCTTCAGCGTGATGAAGTTTGCACAAGAAAATTATCAGCATGTGGTTTATATCAACTTCATGCTCAAACCTGATTATGCCCTGGCTTTCGAGGGGTCGAAAGCTGTGGATGATATGGTCATCAATATTTCGGCAATGATTCCGGGAAGTGTGTTCGTCCCACAACAAACCTGTTTGATATTGGATGAAATACAGGAATGTGCAGCTGCCCGTACTGCTTTGAAGTTTTTTAAGATGGATGGCCGGTATGATGTGATTGCTACAGGTTCCTTGTTGGGTGTCAGGGGGTATGGTACTCGGACAGGCAAGAATACTGGTGAAAAGTATAAAAACTCAATACCTGTAGGATACGAGAAGATAGTGGAAATGTATCCTTTGGATTTTGAGGAGTTTCTATGGGCGAACGGAATCACGGTTCCTATTATAGATAAGGTGAAAAATTGTTTTGATAATGAGACGCCTGTTCCTGATGCCTTGCACTTGCGTTTCCGGCAGTTGATTCTGCAATATACTGTTGTTGGTGGAATGCCGGCGGTTGTAAATCTGTTTCTTCAATATCATGACTTGGGAAGAGTCCTGGAAGAGCAACGTAATATCATAGCGGGATACGAGGATGATATGGTAAAATATGCAGATGATGCAGACAAGTCTAGAATCAGAGAATGTTTTGAGTCGATTCCTATTCAGCTGAGTAAGGAAAATAAAAAGTTTCAATACACGGTAGTGCGTAAGAACAGCAAGGCTTCTCAATATCTAGGCAGTCTTCAATGGATAGAAGATGCAGGAATCATTACCCGTTGTCGCAACCTCAGCATTACGGAGCTGCCTTTGGATGGGAATGCCATGCAGGATGCATTCAAAGTTTATATGGTAGATACGGGACTGTTTGTGTCTATGCTGGAAGATGGTACGCAATTTGATATTTTGCAGGGTAATCTTTATGGCTACAAAGGAGCTGTCTTCGAAAATCTGATGGCTGACATCTTTACGAAGATGAAGCGAAAATTGTATTATTTCCGCAAGGACTCCGGGCTGGAAGTTGATTTCGTGATGCGCTACAAGGGGGAATGCGTATTGGTTGAGGTGAAGGCTAAGGATGGAAATACCAAGAGTACAAAGACTATCCTTGCCAATCCGGATAAATATCATGTATTTCATGCCATTAAACTAGGTGATTATAATGTGGGTAGAAGTAATCAGCTTCTTACCATACCTTTGTATCTGGCTTTTTTATTGAGACAATCCTAATTGCAGAAAATATGAAACAAAATAAAGTATCTTTTCAGAATCCGAAGACGGGAGAACCACTCTCTCAGCAGGAGATTGACGAAATGTTCATGCGCCGCTGCCTGCAGTTGGCTAAGAACGGTAGGCAGAATGCGAAGCCTAATCCGATGGTGGGTGCGGTCATCGTGAGCGCAGAAGGAAGAATCATCGGCGAGGGCTATCATGTAAGATGTGGTGAGGGGCACGCTGAAGTTAATGCCTTTGCTTCAGTTAAGCCTGAAGATGAGCATCTATTAAGCCAAGCTACCATCTATGTGAGTCTCGAACCCTGCTCTCATTACGGCAAGACGCCGCCTTGCGCCGATTTGATAGTAAGAAAAGGAGTAAAGCGATGCGTTTGCGGCTGCGTAGATCCCTTTGACAAGGTTCAGGGCCGCGGTATCCGCAAGATTCGCGAGGCAGGCATCGAAGTAACAGTAGGCGTTCTGGAGGCGGAATGCCTCGAACTGAACAAGCGCTTCATCACCTTCAATACCCATCAGCGACCATACATCATCCTGAAATGGGCGCAGACCGCGAATGGCTTTCTTGACAACGGGGGTAGGGGTATGGCTATTTCCTCGCCTTTCACCAAGATGCTCTCCCACAAGTTGCGTGCTGAGAACGATGCCATCCTCATAGGCCGCGTAACCGATGAATGCGACCACAGTCAGCTCAACGTTAGAGATTGGAGCGGCAAGGACCCGATGCGCCTGGTCATCGACCGTCATCATCCTTGTTTCGAAGGTCTGGATTTTTCACGGGGCAAGACGGAAGTGTTGCAGCAAATCATGCAGTACTTATATAATAATAAGGTGCAGTCGCTGATAGTAGAGGGAGGCGCCATCACCCATCAGGCATTCCTCGATGCTGGACTTTGGGATGAAATCAGGGTAGAAACGTTGTTGTCCACATCTGTGGAAAACTCCGTAACTTCTGGAACGCCAGCGCCTATGCTTCCTCATAACGTCCGGTTAATCAGCCACGAGGCGTATGATGGAAATGTTATCAACACCTATGAGCGGATGTAATCTTCTTATAGATTTGCTTTTCCCTTCGGCCAGCGATTTTCAATTCACAGATGACACAGATTTAGTGGCGTATGCCCAATTCAACATTCAACATTTAACACTTAACATTCAAGAAAATGAGTAACAGATTTACATCGCGCCTGAGCGATGACGACGATTTCAAGCGAGACGAACTGATACGTAAGATAGAGCATTCGGTAGAGCAGATGACGCTCTCAGAACTGGAAGCTCTGTCCTACGATATGTTTACCAAGGGTTATATGGAGGATTATTAGATTCCTGTTTTAAAATAAATAGCTTCGAAGACTGATGCAAGTACTTACGAAAGCCGATAAATAAAGAGATTTCTGTCCAACAATTAGACGGTGGTGTCTAATTGTTGGACAGTTTGTTTAATGAGGGTTTTTATTTAATGGCTTGATTATCAGGAGAAATGCTGTTTTGGCACGGCTCTTGTCCTTATCATGCCAAAATGAAGAAGATTATGAAAAGAATAGGAATATTGATAGGATGGTTGGTCTGGACGGCTGGCGTCTCGGCACAGAGCTGGAGCCTTGACGACTGCATGAAATACGCCGTGGAGCACGCCACGGAGGTGAAGCGGGAGGTGGTAAATGCCCGCCAGCGCAAGCAGGATTACCAGCATGCTGTGGCAGGATTCCTGCCTACCGTTTCGGGCGGCGTACAGGGACAGTATGCCTGGGGACGAAACATCGATCCGGAAACCAATACTTATAATAATGTAACGACATTCAACAACTACTATCAGCTTTATGCCGAACTGAATGTCTTCGATGGTTTCGCCACCATCAACGCCTTGAAGCAGGCTAAGCTGAGCCGGGATTATTCTGCCACGGCGATGCAGAAGATTCAGGACGACCGAGCCATCGACGTGATGCAGAAATATGTGGATGCTGCCTATGCTGAGGCAAGCATTCGGATAGCAAGCGAGAAACTGAACGAAAGCAAGCGGATGCTGGCTAAGATGAAGCGCCTGTATGAACTGGGCGAAAAAGGACGCCCGGATGTAGTGCAGATGGAATCGCAGGTGGCGGAAGATGAATACAATCTTACGCATCAGGAGAATGTGGCAAAACAGAGTCTGCTCGCCTTGAAATCCGCGATGAATTTTCCGGTGGATGAAGAACTGAAAATTCTGATTAAAGAGGAGCAGAATTTGAAGTTAACGTCTGATAATAAAGAGGTTCCTGAATCTGGAGTAAACTACGAAACCATTTACCAGGGCTTCCAGCATATTTCTCCCGATTTGAAGTCGGCAGAATACGAAGTGGAGCGGGCGCGGTATGATTACAAGATAGCAAAAGGCAGATTGCTGCCATCACTCTCTCTCGGTGGTGGCATTTCGACCAACTATTATAAGAATCTCTCTCAGAAAGGGCAATACGATGGGTTTGCCTCGCAGTTTCACAACAACCAGGGCGAATACCTCGCGTTGACCCTTTCCATACCTATTTATAATAGCGACCGCTGGCATAGCGTGAAGAAAGCACGCAACGACTGGCAACTGGCACAGGTGAACCTGGAGGAAACCAGGCGCAAGCTTCACGACCAGATAGCCCAGGCGGTAATGGATGCAGAGGGTTACGCCAAGGAGTTGCATCAGATGCAGAAGAAGGTGGCCTCCGATTCGCTCGCCTATCACATGTCGAGCCGGAAGTTTGAAGAAGGAATGCTTTCCACCTTCGATCTTCATACCGCAGCCCAGACGCTTCTGGAAAGCAGGATCAAGGAACTCCAGATGCAGATGCTGCTCATCATCAAACAGAGATTGGTTGCTTATTATCAGGGAGAAAATTTAATAAGATAAATTATGGATATAAAGATAGAAAAGAAAAAATATCTCGTGCCTCGCAAGTATTGGGCATGGATTGGCGGAGGAGCGGTTTTGATCGCAGTCCTCATTTGGTTGGGATTGAGCAATTTCTCTTCCACTCTGAAGGTGGATAGGAAGGGATTGAGCATCGGAACCGTGGAGAAGGCGCAGTTCAACGATTATGTTTCGGTGGATGGACAGGTGGTTCCTATCTCCGTGGTGCAGATCAGTTCCGAGGAAGGCGGTATTGTTCTGGAGAAAGTGGTGGATGAAGGTGCCCACGTGAACAAGGGCGATGTGATCGTGAAACTGAGCAATTCGAATCTCGACCTGGAGATTCTGAATGCCGAAAGCGAACTTGCCGAAAAGCAGGACATGCTTCGCAATACCCAGATTTCGATGGAGCAGGACCGCCTGAACAATAGCAACGAGGAACTGTCGCTTTCGCAGGATGTCATTACCAAGCGCCGTTCCTATCAGCATCAGGAGGCGTTGCACAAGGAAGAACTCAATTCGCGTGAGGAGTATCTCAAGGCTAAGGAAGATTACGACCTTGCCGTCAAGAAGCATGCGCTCATCAGCAAGCGATTGAAGAAGGATGCACAGCTCCGCCGTTCGCAGATGGATCAGATGGGTGATAATCTGGAAGCGATGCAGAAGAATGTGCAGCTGGTTCGCCAGCGCAAGGAGAAGCTGAACATCCGTAGTACCATTTCGGGCGAAATCGGCTTGCTCGATGTGGAACTGGGACAGAGCATTCAGGCTGGACAGAAGATAGGCGTCATCAACGACCTCAGCGATTTCAAGGTGCAGGCGCAGGTGGATGAGCATTACATCGACCGGGTAAAACCGGGACTTACTGCCACTTTCGACCAGAACGGCAAGCATTATCTCCTGCAGGTTCGCAAGGTTTATCCCGAGGTAAGAGACGGCAGGTTCCGCATCGACTTCATCTTCAAAGGCGTTCGCCCTGGCAACATCCGAACCGGTCAGACTTATTATGTAGATTTGCAGCTCGGTCAGTCGAAGCAGGCAATAATTATCCCTAAAGGCACGTTTTATAGTGTAACGGGCGGTCAATGGATCTTTGTATTAGACAAGAGTGGCAAGAAGGCTTATCGCCGCAAGATAACCATCGGTCGCCAGAATCCTCAGTATTATGAGGTGATTGAGGGCTTGGAGCCGGGCGAGCAAGTCATCGTTAGCGGCTACGAAGCCTATAAGGATAATGATGTATTGGTTTTTAATTAGTAGTGATTAGTTAGTAATGATTAACTAGTAGTGATTAGTGATAAATTGGGCTAACGCCCTTGAAACAGGATATTTGATATGAATCATATTATTAACGCATTCAAGAATCTGCCTCGAAGGGGCCAGCACAATTTCGTGAAGATCTTGTGTCTGGCGCTCGGATTGGCAATCAGTTCGGTAATTATTGCCGAGATTTATTTCGAGCAGACTTACGATACGTATTTCCCAGGATGGGAAAGGACGTATCAGATTTCAGAAGTGGGAACGATGCCGGGAGACGATGGCAATAAGTCTTTCAATTTCGCCCAAACCTCAGGAGCTACAGCTCCGGGCATCAAACAGTATGCTCCATTTGTGGAGGCTGCTACACGACTTGTTTTTATTGGAGATTTCCAATGTAATATGGAAGACCAAAATGCAATCTCTTGTAAAATAGCATTGGCGGATAGCTGTTTTTTTGATGTCTTTCCCCAAAAGGTAACGATTGGCAAGGCAAAAGAAGTCCTTTCTCGTCCATTCTATTGCATGATAGACTCAGAGACAGCGGCGAAGATGGGCGGCAATGTCGTGGGTAAGCATTTCACGATGGCAAGTTATCCTGGACATACCTTTACTATCGGAGGTGTATTTGAGAGTTTCCCATGGGGATCCTCTTGGCATTCTCTTCAAGTGTTGGTGTCATTGGGTAGTATCGGGGATATGTTTGGTTATGATGGAAGGCAGCAATGGACTGGAAATGATTGTTATCAGTCTTTTATCCGATTGTCAAAAGGGCATAAGCCAAGTGAACTTCATCCATATATCAACAAGATGAAGCAAGACCACTTCCCGTTGAAAGAATGGAAGAAAGCGGGTATTTCATTAGATTACGACTTTACCGTTCTCAGCGAAATGTACACGCAAAGCCCTTACATCAAGAAGATGGGATGGATCATGGGTATCATCGCTTTTGTATTGCTTTTCACTTCCGTGATGAATTACCTGCTCATCATCGTGGGTAATCTCGTAACGCGTTCTCGTGAGATGGCTGTGCGTAAATGTTATGGAGCGGAACCCAAGAACATCCATGCCATTGTCTTCTCCGAGGCGTTGGTACATGTTGGCTTGTCGATTGTTCTTGCAGCTATTTTAGTATTTCTCAGCAAGGGAACGGTAGAGAATTTCCTTTCAGCCCCAGTTAGTGTCTTGGTGCTCAATCGAGGTTGCTGGATATTGGTAGCAATTTGTCTCTTAGTGCTTTTAGTGGGTGGATGGATGCCTGGTTGGCTTTACTGCAAGATACCTGTAGCGATTGCTTTCAGGGGGTATAGTGAGAACCGTAAGAAATGGAAGCTCATCTTGCTGGGTGTTCAGTTTATCATTTCGGGGCTATTGTTCAGCTTGCTCTTTGTGGTCAATAATCAATATAATATGATGGTAAACTTGAATCCTGGTTACAAGTATGATAAGGTGGCATTCGTTTTTGTAGAAGGACTAGAGAAAGACCAACGAGCGCAATGTCTATCGGAAATTAAGCGAATGCCTGATGTCAATATGGTGGCATCTTGCTATAGTGTTCCTTTGCAAAGTTATAGCTTTAATGGTAATAATCTTTCTTTGCCTGGCGACAAGCGTACTATCCAAATCATTCATGATGCAGGTGGAGTGGATGACAATTACTTCAAGATGATGGACGTTGAGTTTGTAGAAGGATCTTTCTTCACAGAGCGTAATGATAGTTCTCGACAAATTATCATTGACGAGAACTTGGCTAACAAGCTCGTAAAACTTGGACATTGGAAAGATGGAGCCGTAGGTAAGAGGGTTTGGGTATCTTCTCATTGTGATGAGGATGAAACGATGACGATTTGTGGCGTGGTCAAGAATGTGAGGTATGGAACGATTAGCACGTCGAATGCTGATACGAACGCTACTCCTTTTGTCTATTTCTATGGTCGGGCTAATCGGTGTATGCTCGTCAGGTTTAATGACTTGACGGAAAAGAGTCTCTCTGACTTAAAGAACGAGGTGCAGTCGCTGTATCCGAATAATGAAGTGACCGTTTATGATTATGAATCCGAGTTCAAGGCACAGTATGCTTCCCAGCTTAATTTCCGCAACGGAATCTTGGTTGCCGGCATCGTGACGATGATCATCGCCCTCTTCGGATTGGTGGGCTATACGAGTGATGAGGTGAACCGCCGCCGCAAGGAGATTGCAATCAGAAAGGTGAACGGAGCGAAGGTGAAGGATATTCTTCGCATCTTCCTGAAGGACATTATGAAGATAGCCTTGCCTTGCATCATCGTGGGAGATTTGGGGGCTTGGCTGATAGCCAGACAATGGCTCATGTCGTTCAGCGAGAAGATTACGATGACGCCTCTGCTGTTTATCGGCGTTACCATCATCTTGCTCGTCATCATCGGGCTTTCCGTCATCATCAACTGCTACAAGGTGGCGAATAGTAATCCTGTGAAGTATCTCAAGGATGAATAAAATTAAAAGTAAAAAAGTATAAAAGTAAAAAGATAAGAAAATGCTTAAAATAGAGAATCTTTGCAAGTCATTCCGCACAGAAGATGTGGAGACGATTGCTTTAAATAACGTATCTTTCACAGTAGAAGACGGCGAGTTTGTCGCCATTATGGGACCATCCGGTTGCGGCAAATCTACCTTGCTCAACATCCTTGGATTATTGGATAATCCTACATCGGGAAAATATTTCCTGGGTAATCACGAGGTGGCAAACCTGAAGGAAAAGGAGCGTACGGATGTGAGAAAGGGAGAAATCGGTTTTGTGTTCCAGAGCTTCAATCTGATAGATGAATTGAATGTAGAGGAGAACATCGAGCTTCCTCTTACTTACCTCAACATTCCGAAGGCGGAGCGCAAGGCAAAGGTGCAGGCGATTATGAAGCGAATGGCCATCAGCCATCGTGCCAAGCACTTCCCTCATCAGCTTTCTGGTGGTCAGCAGCAGCGAGTAGCCATCGCTCGTGCCGTGGTTTTTGGTCCTAAGCTGATACTTGCCGATGAGCCAACGGGTAATCTCGACTCCAAGAATGGTGCCGAGGTGATGCACTTGCTCACCGAGCTCAACCACGAGGGCACTACCATCGTGATGGTGACCCACAATGAGCACGATGCCAAGATAGCCAACCGCACCATCCGCCTCTTTGATGGAGAGGTGGTGAAGGAGTAGTGTATGATGCTAGTTACAATAAATGGATAGGCGATTTCTTATCAAAATCTCATTCAAAAACAAAGATTTTGGTAAAAAATCGCTCTTTTTCTTTGCTTTTCGAGAAAAATGGCTTATATTTGTATTCGTTATAACAAAGAACAGAACAATGAACAAACTGACGGCATTTCTCATAGATGAGCAACAGGCACATCGTAAGGGTGGACTTTACCACAAGACACAGGTGCAACTGGCTTACAACTCTAATCGTATAGAGGGTAGCAAGTTGACGGAAGAACAAACACGCTATATCTTCGAAACCCGTACCATTGGTTTCAAGGATCAAGAAGCTGTGCCAGTGGATGACATCATCGAAACAACCAACCACTTTGTTGCATTCGATTATCTTTTGCGAACCATAGAAAAACCTTTGTCGAATGAGATGATCAAGGAGTTTCACCGTATTTTGAAGACAGGAACTGCCGATGCCCAAAAGTCTTACTTCAATGTCGGCGATTGGAAAAAACTTGCCAATGAGGTGGGTGGTCGTGAGACTTGTCGCCCAGCAGATGTGGCAAGAGAAATGCAAGCGTTATCCCTGTGGTATGTCGCCCAAAATGATTTTTCCATCCAAACTCTTGCCGAGTATCATTGGCGTTTTGAACGCATCCATCCTTTTCAAGATGGTAATGGCAGGGTAGGTCGCCTCATCTTGTTTCGTGAATGCCTACGTCATAACATTATGCCATTTGTGATAGACAATGAGCACAAGATGTTTTACTATCGGGGGCTCTCTGAGTATTCTGATACTCCTGGTTTCCTCGTAGGTACCATGCAGTCGGCGCAAGATACCTATGTGGCGTGGGTGAAGTACTTCAACGAGGAATTGATGGAAGGAATGAAGGTGGAGTAAGTAAGCAGATTGTTGTCATGGGATGACAATCCGGAAAGTGGTGGTATTCTCTTCCTTGTCTTGATGTAGGGAGAGGGTGCCACCACTTACTCGCATGATTTGGCGAGAGAGGGACAAGCCAATGCCGCTGCCTTCCTTCTTTGTGGTGAAGAATGGGATGAAGATATGGGCAGCAATGTCGTCGGGGATGAGACCGGCGTTATTGATCACGTCGATGATGATGGCTTCCTGCTCGTTGGCGTATGCTTTGATTTGGATGTATGGATTTTGTGCAAAGGTACAATCTTTCGATTTATCAGTTTCTTTCGATTTATCAGTTCCTGTGGAGAAATTCTCTGAATGCTCCTTGATGGCTTCTGTCGCATTCTTCAGAAGATTGGTCACCACATGGGCGATGAGGCTTTCATCTGCATAGACGATAAGGTCTTTCGGTGCCACTTCGATGCTTACCTCGTGGTTGCAGAGCAGTGCCATGCGTTGGAGGAATGGCTCTACATACAAGAGCGATGGCTGAGGCTGAGGCACATAGGTGAAACGGCGATAGTTGTTGACAAAGGAGAGTAACTCCGTGCCTGTTTTGTGGATAGTTTCTAGGCCGATTCG
>ERZ780075.939-NODE-939-length-11412-cov-1.933785_pt1 | contig 11412 bp, 10 predicted proteins | sample MGYA00511839_ERZ780075 | MGnify/ENA primary metagenome ERZ780075 (study PRJEB29588, sample SAMEA2155953) | human gut metagenome | biome: human gut; feature: human-associated habitat; material: faeces | place: Denmark | collected 2008/2010 ...
TGATACGGAATAATACGATCCTGCACCGATTATTTCACATTTCGGCAGAGAATTAATTTCGGATATTTTAAGAACACCCTTATCTATATCAAAGCTTAATGCCGATAATGTAATCCCTTTACCGAAATTCAAATTATCTTTTGTAATAAATTCTGCCTTTTCCTTTTCTGTATTATACACTACAACCTCCCTTTTTTTTTTGTAAAACCTGCCGTTATCAATTATATCCGGGAGAAGACCAAGTGTGCTGTGACTTTCGATTTTACCGAGAACAACCCTGTTGTTTTTTATATAATATATTTCTTCACTGCCCTCTTGGAGTTTATAGCCTTCCTTATCCGTTTTAACCAGTGTATGATAAAGTTCGGGAATGCCATCAAAATTAAAATCCTGCAATGAGAAAAAAAGTGTGTCATAAACATCATCTTTTGTTCTTTTCTCCTGCCTGTACTCATTTTCTATCTGCTGAACTTTTGACTTATATAAACTTTTCCAATCAGTTTGCGTCGCCGCCCCAACCGGAACAGCAACAGTCGCAATCACAAAAAAAGATAATATAATCGGCAAAAAATTTTTTCTTAATTTATAATTTCGATGAAACATTTCTCGTACCCATCCTTTGCATTTCTGACTTTATTTTTATTCGTTATTCGTTAAATAGCAGAAATAGCAGCACCCGCAAAACCGGGGTGCTGCTATACTCTTTATCAACCAAAATTGTTGATTTGTGTCACGCTTTCTTGCTGTGCCTGTTCCATTCTGGTTGCATGAGCATCCATCAGCTTTGCGTACCCCTCAAGCATTTCGGAAAAGTTTGTAAAGGTTGACTGCATACTTTCGAATTTAGCCAAAAATGCGTCCTGTGCTTCACCTTTCCATGTCTCATTAAGACCATTTACCAATGTTTTGAGTTTTGCGATTACGTCATCGTGTTCGCCTTTGTATGTACGAACATCCGTTGCCTTCTGTCTCAAAGTTTCCGGCGTTACCTGAATTACTGCCATTTTAAATGACCTCCTTAAATTTTTTTATTTATTCAGCTCTCGCTGCATAAATCAATAGATTGAATTAATTATGTTTTTTCCGGCTTGGTCGGTTTTCATCATTTCGTCCGCCACTTTTTCCATTAAAGCCGCAAACTCCTCCAGTGCTTCCTCAAAGCTGTCGTACACCGGCTGCATACTTAAATATTTGCTTACAAACGCATTTTGAGCATCACCCTGCCAAACCTCTCCCAAAGTCATAACAAGATTCGTGATTTTGTTCATAATATCGTGATGACTTTCTTTATACTGCCGTACCTGATTACTTTTTGTTGTTAAATCACTTGGATTCACCAAAATCTGATCTGCCATATGTATCACCTCCACAAATTACTTTGCAACACGCAACGACCACGAATTATCTAACTGTCGCCTGCTTGATCTTAAATACTCTTGCAAATTCGAGATTTTACCGGTTCCGGGATTGGCAATCAAAACATCCGCTGCTGACATATTGTTGGGATCACAGCCGTTTTTTACGCCGATTGCAACCATAGAATGTCCGGTAACTCTTATTACTACTGCATTACCGCTATTAACCTGATTATATATTTCCGTATATCTGCGTCCGTCAGACCACGAACTGCTTCCTTCAATGCTTTTGGTGTGCGTCCATCTGGCACCGCCATGACCGGGACCCGGCCAATCATCCTCCGGGTTATAATATTGATTGTTCTTAAATGCCCCGACCATTGCATCAGATGTTGACGTACAACCGCCATTGGAACCGTCTGATTGCCGCAAATCATAGTCATATTGATTCAACACATACTTTTCATCAAATCCGTTTACAACACTGTAATCTCCGTATGCTCCGCCGGAAACATCTCTTGATGAGCCTGTATATCCTTTGGTATTACCATTTGTCTGCACATTCTCATTTGGAATATTATCAGCCGGTGCAGAATTTGTATCAGTATTTCCGGAATTATTATTACTTTCAGTCGTACTGTTATCTTCCTTTACCTTTGTAGGATCTACACCTATAACTATCGGTTCATTATCTGCCGCATAAGCCGTCGTTGTAAACCAATTTTTCGATATGTTCGCCATTTTTTCCAGCAGCTTGATATCTATCGTAGTGATAACACAAACCGGAGCTACTATAAATGCCCCCGCTATAGACATAATTTTTCGTATTCTATTGCGAAAAAGAAAATCATGCAAACTTTCACCGCCTGTGTGCAGTGTCATTTTTATTCTGTCAAATATCGACTGCGACCGATTGCCGTATTTGCTGTCACCCTCTGTAACAGAATTTGTTACATTCAAAAATGCACTTTTATACTGCCCCGATAAATTGCCCTGTCTGTTCGCTGATGTTATAAGGTTATTAAGGCAATTTCTAATATTCTGCTTTGAAGCAACTTCAAAATCAAGACCGTTTAATGCTGAACGGATTTTCTTTTCCGCATCCTCTGTTTCGGATTGCATTCTTTCAATCTGCCGCGAAATTGCACTGATTGAAGATTTTTTTAACATAATGTTTGGCATTTTATTGATTGCCTCCTAATATCATTTTTGAGCGTCAACGCTTTTTAGCAAATCAGCGTATTTCTGCATAAACACCTGTGCCTCTGCATTAACATAACCTATAAAGTGAATCTCCTTTATATCGTTTGCCATAAAAAGAAACATAGTTTCACTATCAACATATCCCTCCGGATACGGAACACCTATGTAATCATATATATTTTTGTCGTTTTCCCGTTCTACCGCCGAACCAATAATTAAGAGCTTCTTTTGCGCACCCTCCAATGATACAACGCTACCTACCGGTAAAAATTGATTTCTCATATCTCTCACACCCTTTAGTTTTTTAAATAAAACCGCCTATTTCTTTTCCAAGCTTCGCCGCTTTACCAAACATTTTACAAATGTTTTTTCCTGCTTCATAAATGATATTTCCGCCAGATGCGGGATTTACTTTCAAAATTTTGCGAATAAAATAATCAGGTTCTAAAGCAAATTTTAATTTACTATTAGCTATCTTCTCAAATGATACTTTATTCGGGTCCCAGAAAAATGCAGATGATGAACCATACTCCCCTGTTAATACCGTATTTGCTTTTCCCATTGATGTCAGCATCTTGTCAGCGCCATCAAGAAATGTAACCACATTGATACTTGTATACAATGCATTACCTAAGCTCTCGCCAATCTCTTCATTGCCAAAATAACCACCTATTTCTTTTCCGCTTTCTTTCAAATAATCCTTTAAAACATTTGTTGTTCCTACATTTTCATATTGTTCAGCTCCAATATAAACAAAATCAGCATGCGCATTCGCAATGTCGTTAATTGCTGAAACTGCACTCAATATACCCATAGGGATACCGGCACACGTGCCTATTGCCACCGCTGCTCCGACCAATTTAACTGATGCTGAAGCAACTTTCAGTGCCGCCTTTCCGTATTGGTGTGCCTTGTATATAGCCCCTTTATTGTCGTAGCTTTCCTTTGCCTGTTCATATATTTTCTTTGCCAAAGATACTGCTTCTGTTCCTGCCTTTACATACTCTTTGGCTATCTTACTATCCGGCAAAACCACACTTGTCATCACAACGCCCAACGGGTTCGTTAAAAACAATCCTGCCAGTGCTGCGTATTTTGCAATTTTGTTTTTGAAGAAAAATTTTTTTGCATCAGATGCTGCACCTTCTACATATTTTTTAATGCGGTCACATATCGACTGTGACTGATTTCCGAATTTGCCGTCGCTCTCTGCCACCGAATTTGTTACATTCAGAAACGCAGTTTTATACTGTCCCGATAAGCTGCCCTGTCTGTTGGCTGATGTTATAAGGCTATTAAGACAGTTTCTGATGTTCTGCTTTGATGCAACCTCAAAATCAAGACCGTTTAATGCTGAACGGATTTTCTTTTCCGCACTCTCACTTTCAGACTGCATTTTTTCAATTTGCCGTCTGATAGAGCTTATTGAAGCTTTCTGCAAACCAATTACCGCCACTTTTATTCACATCCTTTATCTGAAAGCGTATTTTACTGCATTGTTCTTGCCGCAGCCTCGTCCGCTTCCTTAATCTGTTTTGCGACCATTTTGATAAGCTGTGCAATATCCCTGCATTCTTCCATAACATGCTTATTTTCCTTTTTCCATTCCTCGATTTTCACCTTAAAAGCGTCTGCCGCCTCTCCGCTCCAGTTTTCGCATACCTCGGCATATACCTTAGAAGCAGCTCTTTCAGCATCCTCACACTGTTCTGCCGCATTGTTCAGCTTATTCGCCTGTCTGATTGCGTCCAAATAATCAATACTGATAAGTCCCATTTTTATTATCTCCTTTCTGAAACGGTCAGTTTGCTTCCGTCCCAAATGCCGTATTCTTCAAGTGTTTTATCCGGCTCCAAAGCCTTACCGCCACAGCTTAAATTTATTTTTTTCACGCCGCCAAAGCGTTCAAAATCCATTTCAATTAACGATTCAAGTATTTTGTCCTCAAGCTCATCTATTCGAAGCTTTGCCGGGATTTCCAAATCTACCGGCTCATAGTCATCCGAAAACAAAAGCGTTACGATTATATCGTCCATTATTCAAACACCTCTCGGCTGATGTTGAGTTTTTTGAGCATTTCCCGCATTTCGCTTTGAATACCCTCCTTGGTTGCGTTCTGAAAATAAACAACATCTTCTTCGTTTTCCATTATGCTTTTAAGGCGGATAATTTCCCCTGCGGTCATTATATACATAATGTTGTCAACATTATCTGTTTCGGCTTTTAAGTCCGCAAAGGTGAAAGAATAAAAATCCTCATCTCCGACAAAGCCGCCCACAATAATTTTTGCCGTCTTTGCATCTGCTCCGGCAGATGTCAATTCCTTTAATGCCGCATCATCGGCATTACGGGTTTTCAGTTTTTTTGCCTTTTCAAGAGTCTTATTTGATATTCTGTAATTATATCTTTCCTCTGCCCCGTTATTTTTCCAGTTAATCAGCCCGAAAACAGTTTCCGATATTTTCGAGGTGTCAAAAACTTTTAGTTTATAACTCTCACCGTCTTTAACCGCCATAACCGCCATTGCGTCTTTTATGTAAAAAAGTATACCTTCCTGTGTGTTATGGCGCAGCTGTTTATCAACGGCGATAAACTTTTCACACTTTGCGCAAATCTCAACAATATTTAAGATATCGCCGCTTAATGAGGTTTCCCCGTCAAAATTTTCTTTTAAGTATCCCTTGTGTTCCAAGGTGCTTTGAACACCCAAAATCTCATGACTCAAAGCAGCTTCACTCATTCCGCCGAAGCTGTCGGGTATACCGTACAACTCGGTTGCGCCGAGACTTGCCGCTATGCACATAATTTCTTTTGCGTTTAATTCACAGCTATCCAATGCTTTTATCCTCCTTTTTTATTTTGCAAACATCGCCTTAAACCTCTCGGCGTGTTCATTCTTCAAAATATATCCCTCAAATTCTCCGAGTTTTGCCTCGGCTTCACTGTATGAAAGATCGCCGGAAAATACCGTATGCGACTTAAATGTCTTACCGAGCAAAATTGACAGCTTATTATTAACAAGCAACATTGAAATTGTATTGCCCATACTTGAGAGTTTGCCAAGTTCCTCTGCGTCCTCCGATGCAATGAGGTATACATTAAGTCCTTTTCCCAGTCTGATAACTGCTTCAAGCCGTTTCGCCGTTTTTTCATCTATCGCCTCATAGCATTTTTTAAGACCGTCAATCAAAATTGCAATCGGAGCAAACGCCTCGTGTGCTTCTCCGCTTTCGTGCAATTCCTTTCTGCGCTGCAGCTCGGACACGGTTTGTGCCATAAAGCCGTCAAGCTCCTCGCCCAGAGTGAAATACTTATCAACCGTATTTCGTATATCGCCGAGCACATTTTCCGTATCATATAAAACTACAGTACTGTCTTTATAATTTGACTTCATCTGTTTTGCAATAACGCTTACCATATTGCTCTTGCCGGACGCTTTATGTCCCGAAATAACCATATAATGTGTTTCATCAAAATCAATTCCGAGCGGATATACCTCATTCGTTGATAGACCGACCGTGATTTTACCTGCCGAAATACTGTTAAACGGAATAATATCAGGCATAATCGGTATCGGCGCCGCACGGTTACCCGTCCAGATTCTGTTCATTTCCGCAGCAATGTTTTTGATTGCGGCAACTCTGTCGCTGTCCGTTTCTCCCGGTGCCGGAAGCGCTGTCTGAAATTCCAGCGGAACATCCGTTTTTATAAGACCTCTGCCGTCCACATTATCCGGCTCAAGTCCGTTTGTTTTGCCGACAATGCCTTGATACTCGCTTTTATCTATCATTTGCAGTGCAACGGAATTTTTTATATTCTGGCTGATTTTATATGTCAGTGCATTGGGATTGTTGCCTGTTGCCGCAATATAGATACCATAGCTTGCGCCCTGTCTTGTCAGATTTAAGAAGAACATATCCGTTTCAGGATAAAGCGTGAACATAGGTGCAAAATTATCGATTACAAGCACGATATACGGCAGTTTTTCTCCCGTTGCATCACGGTATGCTTTAATGTTTCCGAGGCTCAGCTTTGAAAACTTTTCCTTTCTCGTGTCAAGTTCTTTGGAAATCAGCTTGACAAGCTTATCCATCTTTTCTTCGTCGCTGTCGTTTACAACGCCGCCAACATGCGGAAACCCTGCAAACATTCCCATACTGCCCGTGTTGAAGTCCATTATGTAGACATTTACATCTTCGGGCGAATATGTGCAGCAGATTGACATAATAAGCGTCTGCAAAAGTGTTGTTTTGCCGACACCCGGAGCGCCGTATATGCCCGTATGTCCAAGTTCTGAAAAATTGACTGTTGCCGGGTACTGTGATTGATTTCTCGGATCGTCAATAAGACCGATAACGGGATTTAATTCGCCGTCATTTTCCTCCCAGCCGGTATCGTTGAACTTTAAGTCTGTTACTTCATTCAGTCCGATTATATCCGGCAGCTTTTCAGTCCAGACTTTTTTAGACTCGGCAATATCGTTTTCTTTGACATATTGTTTCAGAAAATCCACAACAGCGTTTATTTCTTTAATTTCTTCCTTTAAGCCATAGTCAATTCCCATTGTCTTATTTCTGTTTTTGTAGCTGATTCGCTTGCCCTGCAAGGTAATGCCCGAAACCTTGGGAACAACCGTCATTTTATCCTTTTTATTCGGATTATACGGTGCGCCGCTCCAAAATGACTGTACCTGCGCTTAAATTTCATCGTCGCCGACACGAATATATGCCCTTCCCGGCACTGTTATTTTAGCCGCATCACCGTGGTGCAGCATATCCTTACTGTCTGATGCAGACGCAACTCTCAAACACCAACGGAATTTAACATTTGCTTCTACATCAGCTGTTACAACGCCCGTTGTCTTCTGCGACATTAAGATACTATACATTCCGAGCGAGCGCCCTGTTCGGAAAAGTGAGTTAATAAAGTTTCCGAACTCCGGGAACTGCAGCTTAAACTCTGCAATTACGATAATAAGAAACGGCAGAGCTTCATCAGCTTTTCCCGCATGGTACAGCTTTTGATATTCCGTAACATTCTGCACGCCGTATTTATTAAATATAATCTGTCGTCTTGTCAATTCACACTGAAGCGCGATAAGATTACGGTCAATTTTATTATCAAGATTCGAAATTGTACCGGCAAGATGAGGAAATCCCTCAAACGGCTGAATAAGTCCTGTTCCCTTGAAGTCAATCAGTATAAATGACACATCGCTCGGAGAAAACGCAAGCGCCATCGACAAAATCCACGACTGCACCATTTCGGATTTACCCGAGCCTGCCATACCCGCAACCAAGCCAAACGGTCCGTGCTTTTTTTCGTATATATCAAACATAAATTTTTCGCCGTTTTCTCTGATACCCACCGGCACAGACATTGACTTAAACGGCAAAGCTTTTCTCCAATTTTCCGCAACGGGAATCTGATCCGGAGTTTTGACATTGTATCCGTCCAAAAATGTAACACAGGACGGCAGTGCGGTTGCCTTCGCCTTTTCCTCAACACGAATCGGAGCCATTGCCCTTGCAAATATATCAAAGTTCTTTGCGTCAACTCTGTCTATATTAAATTCTTCAAACTCGCCCGAATTTTCCGCATTATATATAACGCCGCTGCCGTTTCTGAGTTCGATTATCTCTTTACACTCCATATACAGCTCATTTTTGCTGTGCGTCAGAATAACCGCACCCATTCCGAACTGATACTCACACGCACGCAGGGTTTTCATAATTCCCTGTTTTTTAATATCTTCGTCATCGGCAATAATGAACAGATAATACGGAAGCTGCATTGTTTTTCTGCCGTATGAATTTTCTTCTATTTCACTTTTTCTCTCTTTAACAATATCTTCAAACCTGCGGCACAGTTCCGAAACCTCCATACTGTTTGAAGCCATAAACCGGAATGTCCTGCCGTCATCAAATGAATGCGGCAGCCATCTTATCCATTCCCACTCGGAATACTCTTTTGACGGGAATACCGTTACAATTCTTAATTCTTCATATGAGTGTGTTGCTGCTGCCTGCATCACGATATTTTTTGCAAGTGCAACCGTGTTTTTTCTGTCGCCGACAACACCCACCATACAGTTATTCCGTATATCACACAAAATCGGTGCATTTTCAACATATTTGTTATCGTCGGCTATTTTCTGTCCGCCCTTTGCAAGTTCATCTTCGTGCAATGACAAAGTTTCATTCGGCGTCTTAATTTCAATAACAGACGGAACCTTTCCGTTACCTATACGGACACTCATAAAGTCATCATCAAGCGGCGAGCGTTCCCACATTTTCGGCGACATTTCTTTTACAAGCGCCGCACAATCCTTTGTATCTGGATTTGCCGAGCAGAGCGCCCGCTGTTTTGCGTGAACATCGTCAATATGCTTCTGTGTGTCCGCAAGATATTGCTTGTATTTCTCTATTCTCAGTTTTTCGTCTTTTCGGTATTTTCTGGTTTGTGAGCGATGCGACAATATACCCGAAAGCGGCATAGCGAGGGCAAATATTCCCGTAATCTGTAAAGAGCCTGTCATTACAAAAGCAATTACCGTCGGAATCAGCATTATAATCGGATATGTAAAAACACTTATCCAATTTATATCCGGTTTTGACCCGATTGACGGCGGATTTTGAATATCTATTTTATCGCTCGGCATTTCAAGCTTTAATCTCGGCGACCGCTTATAAATCGGTCTTTGTTTAATGTTTTTGGGTTTCGGCGCAGATTTATGAACGGATATATTGTTGTTCACTCCGAAAATTTCCAGACTGTCGCCGCCGAATATGAATTTAGCTTCGCCGATTACAATTTCATCTCTGTTTTTAAGTACACATTCTTTAATTGCCTCTGAGTTTACATATGTGCCGTTTGTACTGCCCATATCAATCAAATGATAGTCTGTTCCCATTCGCTTGATTTTTGCGTGTTTACCGGATACAATCGGGCTGTCCAAAACAACATTGTTCTTTTCGCCCCTGCCTATTGTAAGTTCATCCGGCAGCTTTTCTTCAATTCCGTTTTGTTCGTATTCGGAAATAACCATCATAGAAATACGGTCTTTTCGGCTTAAAACAAAGATTTGCTCCGGAATAAGAGTTCCGTGCGTTACCTTGCTGCCGTTCATCAGGACCTCGCCGATACACGATACTTCCCACACTCCGTTTTTGTTTACAAACTTAATATGCTCTTTTTTCAAATCGGAATCGGGAATACTAAAACCTTCTTTTACATCACTTCCGATTGAAAGTCGCTGATGATTGCTTAGGGATATGTCCTTAAAGTGACCTTTGTAATAAATTCTTATAAACATATCCATAGCAAATAACCTCCGCATTTCATTTATTCATTTTCATTATTCATATTGTTGTTATTCTGTTTGTCTGTTTCCTTTTTATCCTCTGTCTGACTTTGCTTATCAATATCTTTTTCTTCATCCGTTGGCTTGACAACAGACTCGTTTTCTTTGGCATTTTCCTTATCGTTCGGTTTGTCTGTCATTTTAGGCATCGGCTTATTTTCACTGTCTGATACAATCACTTTAATTGTCTTATTGATTTCTCCGGCACTTATCGTGATATTTGCCGTGCCCTTTGAAACAGCTGTTATCTTACCGTCGCTGCCGACCGTTGCAATTTCATTATCCGACGAAGAAAATTCGACTTCTTTTTTTGCACCGTCGGGCAGCAGTTTGTAATCCAAAATACGGCTTTCACCTTTTTTCAGCTTCACATCTTCTGCCATAATCCCCTCAACATTTCGGATTACCTCAACCTCAACCGCACAGCTTGCATTATCCATTGAAACAGTTATCACTGCTTTTCCCGGCTTTAAGCCCGTGTAACACCGCTTTGCGTCGCTTACCTCAACAATACTCGGATCAGAGCTTTCATAATGAAATTCCGTCAATCCCGTTTCGTTATTTTCCTTGTTCACAACAGGAAAACGCTGCGGCATAGGATATGATGTTTCTCCGACGGAAAGCACTTTCTTGTAATTACCTTCATCAAGCGTAATTTCCGTTGCCGCAATATACTTGGGACCTTTCGGCGTAGTTGAAATTTTTCCTATTGCAATCCCCAAAACAGCGACTGCAAGAGCCAGAATAACTGCACCGATCGCTATTTTTTCCTTTGAGCCGTTCTGCCTTTTTTTCAGCGACTTTGTATCTGCCGAAATAACCGTAACCGTTACATTATCTCTGCCGCCGTTTTTAAGTGCCGTTTCAACAAGGCTTTGGGCAGCAGTCCGGCTATCGCCGGATTTTCGCATAATGCTCTGTATTTCTTCATTTTCCACCATATCGGTAAGACCGTCGCTGCACAAAATGAACATATCGCCTTTTTCTATCCTGATTTTTTCGGATATATGCGGCTCAACAATCATTTCATCAGCAAATATTCCGAGGTGCTGCGTCAGCTTGTGTCTGTCCTCGTGCGTTTTTGCCTTTTCTTTTGTGATGACACCCATATTCACAAGCCTTTGTGCCGTTGTATCATCAACAGAAATCTGCGTCAGCTTTTTGTTTCTGTAAAGATATACACGGCTGTCGCCGACATTATAAACCTGTGCCGTATCATCGGAAATACTGAGCAGGGCAAAGGTCGTTCCTATTCTGCGTTCGCCCGATTCCACAATTTTGTTGCAAATTTTTGTGTTCGCATCGGATATTGACTTTAAAATTGCAGATTTATTATCTTTTATCCTGCCGCCTTTGAGCTTATCGTGATATTTTTTGACAGTTTGTGCCGTAATAAGCGACGCTTCTTCTCCAAGCGCTTCTCCGCCCATTCCGTCAAACACACCGTACATAATTTCGCTGCCGCTCGGATTATCCGCAAAAAAATTATGT
>ERZ780075.942-NODE-942-length-11379-cov-2.950459_pt1 | contig 11379 bp, 5 predicted proteins | sample MGYA00511839_ERZ780075 | MGnify/ENA primary metagenome ERZ780075 (study PRJEB29588, sample SAMEA2155953) | human gut metagenome | biome: human gut; feature: human-associated habitat; material: faeces | place: Denmark | collected 2008/2010 ...
TCAAGCTTGACTTCGAGAGGAGCTACAAGAATCTCTTTGGTTCCAATATCAGCTACGATAGATGGGAACTGGATGCGCAAGGCATCATCAATGCCAAGCGCAGACGCTCCATCTCCTTGCGAGGAGGTGCGGGATTCTACACGCAGAAGGGCGACCACTGGTACTTCGTGGATTACACCAACTTCAGGGACAACAATATACCGGGAGGTTGGAATGATGACTGGAGCGGCGAGTTTGAGTTGCTCAGTTCCAGTTGGTACAACGCCTCCGACTACTACGTGAGAGGCAACGCCACCTTCGAATCGCCTACGCTTTTCGCCGCTTGGCTACCCTTGGTAGGACGGTTCATCGAGCGAGAGAGATTCTACGTCAACTCGCTATTGGTGAGAAACTTGCATCCCTATACAGAATGGGGATATGGTTGCACCACACGAGCCATATCACTAGGTGTCTTTGCCGCCTTCCACAACGAGAAGTTTGACGGCGTAGGCTTCAAGTTTGGCTTCGAATTATTCAGAAATTGGTAATACCTTTTTAAAAACAGAACATACCATACTTTTATCCATACGACCATGCAACAAGAAAAAGGAATACAGAAAGATAAGAGTTATCAACTTACCGTCTATAAGGCGAGCGCTGGTTCGGGTAAGACCTTTACCCTAGCCAAGGAATACATGACGCTCGTCATCAAGGACCCTATGGCATATCGCACCATCCTCGCCGTCACGTTCACCAACAAGGCGACCGAGGAAATGAAGATGCGTATCCTCAGCAAACTGTATGGCATCGCACATCGTCTGCCTGATGCCAAGGACTATCTAGAGCAAATCCAAGAGATTCTAGGGGATGACTACTCAGAGCAACTGAGCGTTGACAACGCAGGAACCGCCCTCAGCAACCTCATCCACAACTACAATTACTTCCGTGTAGAGACCATCGACACCTTCTTCCAAAGTGTGCTTCGCAACCTGGCAAGAGAACTCGACCTCACTGCCAACTTGCGCATCGGACTCAACGACGAGCAGGTGGAGCAACAGGCTGTGGATGAGTTGATAGAGGAACTGAAGGACACCGACAAGTTGCTCTTCTGGATCATGGAATACATCAAGGAGAACATCGCAGACGACAAGAGTTGGAATGTCATCGGACAGATTAAGAACTTCGGTCGCCACATCTTCAAGGACTATTACAAGGACAATGCCGAGCGCTTGAACGAGTGCTTGAACAAGGAAGGCTTCTTCGAGGCATTCACCTCCAAGATGAGGAACATGCAAAAGGAGGCAAAGGAGCATTTCGAGCAAATCGCCGCCACCTTCTTTGATGCCTTGGAAGAAAACGGTCTCACTGCTGACGATTTCCAAAACAAGACAAGAGGCATCTGGAGCTACTTCAACAAGTTGAGAACAGGCAAGTTTGATGCCGACGACCTACGAAACAGCACCGTGGAGAAATGTCTGGAAAGTCCTGAGGCATGGGTCAAGAAATCGGATGCCAAGCCAGGCAATCCGGCTTACGACATGGTATGCTCATTCATGTGGGACGTATTGCGCCATTCCGAAGAAACTCGTCCGAAGTTGCTTCGCATCTACAAGAGTACCGACCTCACCTTGCGCCACATGAACCAGCTCAGACTTCTTGGCAGCATCGACCGAAAGGTAAGGGAGATGAACCACGATGCCAACCGATTCCTCTTGAGCGACACACAAAATCTTCTCCACTCATTGATACAAGACAGCGACTCCCCATTCATCTTCGAGAAAATAGGTACGCAGTTGGAGCACGTGATGATCGATGAGTTCCAAGATACGAGTACAGTGCAGTGGAAGAACTTCAAGGTTCTCCTCTTGGAGACGATGAGCCACGAGAATCCTGCCAACCTCATCGTGGGAGACGTGAAGCAGAGCATCTATCGTTGGCGTTCGGGCGACTGGCGATTGCTCAACAATATCAAGGAGCAGTTTACGCCAAGTCATACCATCGACGAAGAGCCATTGAAGACCAACTATCGTTCCGACCGCAACATCATCGACTTCAATAACGCCTTCTTCGTTGCGGCGAAGGACAAGGAGTACGAAGCCCTCAGCCAGTTGGACGATTCCGCAGAGCAACTCAAGAAAGCTTATGACAATGAAGATGTCAGGCAAGATGTGCCGAAGAAAAAAGGCGACAAAGGCTACGTGCGCATTCAACTCTTCGCCGCCGCCAACAACAAGACATCAAGCGAGGATGGCGAGTCCTACCAAGACAAGATGATGAGAATGACTCAAGAAACCATTCAAGAGTTGTTGGATAAAGACGTAAAATACAACAAGATAGCGATCCTAGTGAGAAGCAACCGAATCATCCAGGACATCGCCGATTACTTGATGAGTCACACCGACTATCCGTTGGTTTCCGACGAGGCTTTCCGTCTCGATGCCTCACAAGCGGTCAACCTGTTGGTGACGGCGCTCTATCATCTTACCCATCCTGATGACTTGATAGCGCAAAGTGCCATCAGAAAGTTTGCCAGAGTATATCTGGAGAATGAAGAGATAGCCAGCAGCTTCTTCGAACAGAGGAAGGAACTGTTACAAGAGCCTCTCCTCGACTTGGCAGAGAAATTGGTTAGCCATTTCCATCTCAATGAAATCGAGCAACAGAGTGCCTACGTATGCGCCTTCTTCGACCAGTTGAGTACCTATCTCGCCGACAACGGCAGCGACATCGACGACTTCCTTGCGGAATGGGATTCGAGCATTCACTCCAAGAGCATCCATAGCGACAAGGTAGATGGCATCCAACTGATTTCCATCCACAAGAGTAAGGGTCTGGAGTTTGACAACGTCATTATGCCATTCTGCGACTGGACCATGGAGAAAGGTGATACCATCTGGTGCTCACCTACCGAGGCACCCTACAATGAGTTGCCGCTCGTTCCCGTGGATTTCAGCAGCAAGAAGATGATGGGCAGCGTCTATGAGCAAGACTACAAACAAGAGCACTTGCAGAACATGGTCGATAACCTCAACCTGCTCTATGTCGCCTTCACACGTGCTGGTAGAAACCTCTTCGTATATGGCAAAAGAGGCTACGACACCTTGCGTAGCCACACCATCGAGAATAGCCTGAAAGCCGTGAGTACCGAGTTGGCGCAGCTCAATGAGAAGCGTGGCGAGGATGCCTTGCCATTAAACTATCAAGACGGTGGCGAGGACATCAAGGCTGGCGATGTGGAATTTGAGTATGGCATCATCGACACGGAGACCAAAAACGAGGATACCAAGGAGGAGGCTAACGTCTTCCTGAAAAAGGCTAAGAGTATCAAGGCGGTCATCAAGACCATACCAAACCTGCGCGAGTTCAAACCTAGCCAAAAGAGTCTCGACTTCATACAAGGTGAGGATGAGGACGACCAACAGCAGTTCTACATCAAGTTGGGTACTGTGCTACACTCCCTCTTCTCCACCATCCATACCAAGGACGATGTGGAGAAAGCTCTCAAGCAACTGGAACTAGACGGTGTGCTCTACGATGAGAACATCTCGAAAGAGAGAATCGAAAACATGCTGAGAAAACGACTCAACAGCGACCTGGTAAGTGATTGGTTCTCTGACAAATGGAAGGTGATGAACGAGTGTAATCTCCTCTACATCGATGCCGAGGGAAAGGTGAAGCAAGACCGACCGGACCGAGTGCTCATCGGAGAGAACGAAATCATCGTCATCGACTTCAAGTTTGGTAAACCGAAGCCAGAATATCACAACCAAGTGAGAGGCTATATGAGTCAAATCAAAGAGATGGGACATCCAAATGTGAAAGGTTACCTTTGGTATGTATATCCCAACAAAGTAGAAGAAGTAAAATAAACTAGAAAAAATGGAATCATTTCTCAAATACGTAGCACAAGATATTCTCCAGGAATATGGCACCGACCTCAGTCAGGTGGCTGTGGTCTTCCCAAACAAGCGTGCCAGCCTGTTTCTCAACGAGGAATTGATGCGACAGGTAGGTCATCCTATCTGGTGCCCTACCTATATCACCATCAGCGACCTCTTCCGTCGCCATTCCAACTTGCAAGTGGCTGACCCTATCAAACTCATCTGCGACTTGCACAAGACCTTCATCGAGGCAGTACAGACCGACGAGACGCTCGATCACTTCTATGGCTGGGGACAGCTCTTGCTAGCCGACTTCGACGACATCGACAAGAACATGGCTGACGCACAACAAGTATTCTTCAATGTGGAAAACCTTCACGCGCTCGATGACGATAGTTACCTCACCGAGGAGCAGCGCAAGATACTCAAGAAGTTCTTCGGCAACTTCCGTGACGACCAAGACAGTGAACTTAAGAAAAGATTCTTGCAGCTCTGGAGTCATCTTGGTGAAATCTATACAAATTTCAACCAACGACTGGAGGCGCAAGGACTTGCCTACGAGGGTGCACTCTATCGCAAGGTGGCTGAAAACAAGGAGATTACATTCGAACACGAGACCTACCTCTTCATCGGTTTCAATATGATGCAAGAGGTAGAGCAAAAGTTGTATGCCCAGCTCAAAGGCAAGGCAAATTGCCATTTCTACTGGGATTACGACCAGTATTATGTGAACGATCATCGAGACATTCGCTCTCTCGACCGAAAAGATCGCAACATCAAGAATGAGGCAGGACACTACATAAGTCAATATCTTGGCATATATGGCAACAAGTTGGGTGACCATCCTCAGCACGATGCCATCTACAACAATATGAACCGTGAGAAGAGCATCACCTTCATCAGTGCACCAACTGAGAATGTGCAAGCTCGCTATGTCTATAACTGGCTCATGGAGAAGAAGCACCAGCAAGAAGACGGACAATGGGTAAGCAGATACGAGGCAGACAGAAAGACCGCCATCGTACTCGCCGACGAAAGTTTGTTGCCTTCTGTCATCCATTCCTTGCCTGAGGAGGTAGATAAGGTGAACATCACCCTCGGTTACCCACTCCAGCAGACCCCATTCTTCAGTTTGATACAGCAGTTGGTGAACCTGCAGACCATCGGTCATCCCAAGGGCAGCAGCACGTACCGTCTCCATTATATAAGTAAGGTGTTGCGCCATCCATACGCCAGTTTCATTTCCGAGCATAGTCAAGCACTCATCGAAAACTTGGAAGCCAAGAAGCATTTCTATCCGACAAGAGAGGAACTCTGCTTGGAAGGCGACGAGGGACTGGGCATCCTCTTCTCTGACCTAGAGGCGAACGAGAACTTCAACCTAGCATTGACTGATTATCTCGTGGCGATACTCAAGTGCATCGGTACCCGAACTCAGGAAGAGCAAGAACCATTGTTCAAGGAATCCTTGTTCCGCACCTATACGCTCATCAACCGTCTGAGAGGTCTGATCGCCTCTGGCGACTTGGTCGTGGACATCATCACCTTGGAGCGTTTGATATTGCAACTCTTCCAGACCACCTCGATTCCTTTCCATGGCGAGCCAGCCGAAGGCATCCAAATCATGGGTGTACTCGAAACTCGAAACCTCGACTTCGAGCACATCCTTGTATTGTCGTGCAATGAAGGCAACATCCCGAAGGGAGTGAGCGACGCATCTTTCATCCCTTATTCCATCCGCAAGGCGAATGGCTTGACCACCATCGACAACAAGGTTTCCATCTTCGCCTACTACTTCTTGAGTATGTTGCAAAGAGCAGATGACATCACGCTCACTTACAACAATGCGACAGAAGATGGACATTCGGGAGAGATGAGCCGATTCATGTTGCAACTGATGGTGGAAAGCAAGCACGACATCCAACGAGAGTCGCTCACCACGGGCCAGAATCCTGACCGTCCTGACTATCACGAGATCAAAAAGACCGAGCGTATGATGCAGATACTCAACCGTGAGCATCTCATCACGCCTACTTATCTCAATACTTTCATCAGATGCAGTAAGCGATTCTATTACAGATACATACTTGGATTGAAGGAACTAGACGAGATAGAAGATGAAATAGACAATCGTATCTTTGGTAACATCTTCCATAGAGCCTCCCAGCTCTTCTATCTTCAGTTTGCCAGTCCATCCGACATCGCTACCAACGAGAAGGGTGAGCAACAGCTCATACACCCTATCGTCATCATGAAGGGTGACATCGCCAATGCCATCAAGAATGAGGCATTGCTCTACAGACTGGTGGATCAAGCCTTCCGTGAAGAACTCTTCAAGGTGAAGGAGAATGGTTACCATCCTGCTTACAACGGACTCCAACTTATCAACCGAGAGGTCATCACCAGCTACCTCCGACAGTTGTTGAAGATAGACGAGGAACTTGCGCCATTCACCATCAAGGGCTTGGAATTGAAGGTGTCTTCCTTTTTCGATTTCGATACTCCAGATGGAAAGAAACGATTGGAACTGGGCGGATTCATCGACCGACTGGATGCTGTATCGGCTAATGGCAACTCGGGAGTCGGCAATATCGCTGAGCGAATCCGTGTCATCGACTATAAGACCGGTCGCACTCCGTCCTCCTTCCCAAAGACCGCAGAAAGTCTCTTCGATAGCAAGGAGATTGAGAAACATTCCGATTACTATCTGCAAGCGATGCTCTACTCACTCATCGTGAAACATGACCAGAAGTTGAATCCAGCAGAAGATCCAGTTAGTCCGGCATTGCTCTTCATCCAGCAATCAGGCGCACAAGGCTACGACCCTACCCTCAAGTTTGGCAGGGATCTCATCATGGATGCCGCCACCTACGAGGCTGAGTTCATGGTAGGACTGAGCGGTCTCATCGCAGAGATATACGACAAAGACCTGCCATTCTCGCCAACGGACAACAAAATGCGTTGCAACACCTGTCCGTTTGCATCATTATGTAAGTAAAAATGTAAAACTCTCTTAAAAAAACTTGTCGTCAGTACCCTGAAGCAAGTGGTACAACGTATTAAAAGAGAAAAAAGGACAGAAAAGGCGAGAAATCGCAAAAAAGACATATTTTCTGTATGTTTATAATATAAAATTGTGTATCTTTGCAGACAAATTAAATCATATCAAATAAAACAATGAAAAGAATTCTAGTAATCTTGCAGTTACTGCTCGTAGTGCTTTTCACCCAGGCTCAGATGATGAACCCAGTGAAATTCACGTCTTCGCTGAAGACCAATGGCACCGCAGAAGCAGAGATCGTATTTACAGGCAAAATCCAACCAGGATGGCACGTCTATTCAACAGGTTTAGGCAACGATGGTCCTATCTCAGCGACATTCAATGTCAACAAGATGGATGGTGCAGAAAAGGTAGGCGGATTGCGACCAAGAGGTAATGAAATCTCCAAGTTCGACAACCTCTTCGGCATGAAACTTCGCTACTTTGAGGGTAGCGTCACATTCGTTCAGAAGATTAAGTTTACCAAGCCAACCTATAATATAGATGTATATGTAGAGTACGGTGCTTGCAACGACCAAAACTGTATGCCACCTAGCGAGGCTACCTTCAAGGGCGAAGGCAAAGCTCCTGCAGTAGATGCTAAGGCGGCTAAGGACGAAAAAAAAAATGAGGAAGCCAAGCTTGACCCAGCTGCTCTAGCCAGGGCAAAGGCTGACTCTCTCGCTAAGTTGGCTGCCCTTGGCTCTGAGGTAGATACGACCCAGGCTGTGGATTCAGCAGCATTGGCTAGTGCGATGGAAACACTCGACACCAAGTCACTTTGGAAGCCTGTAGTCAAGGAATTGCAGCAGTTTGGCGGTGCCAACGACATCGCCAACCATTCCCTCTTCTATATTTTCTTGATGGGTCTCGTCGGCGGTCTCCTCGCTTTGGTGATGCCATGTATCTGGCCTATCATCCCTATGACCGTGAGCTTCTTCTTGAAGCGTGCAAAGGACGATAAGAAGAAAGGTATTCGCGACGCGGTGACCTATGGTCTCTCTATCGTCATCATCTATCTCGGTTTGGGATTGCTGATTACCGCTATCTTCGGTCCTAGCAAGTTGAACGAACTTTCTACCAGTGCGGTCTTCAACATCATCCTCTTCTTGCTCTTGGCAGTATTTGCTTTCTCATTCTTCGGATGGTTCGAAATCAAATTGCCAGATCGTTGGGGAAATGCAGTAGATAACAAGGCATCTAGCACTACCGGCATGATTTCCATCTTCTTGATGGCATTCACCTTGGTATTGGTATCCTTCTCTTGTACCGCTCCTATCATCGGACTCTTGTTGGTTCAGACCGTTACCTCAGGCGACTGGTTGGCTCCTACAGTCGGTATGTTTGGTTTCGCCATCGCATTGGCATTACCATTCACCCTCTTCGCCTTGTTCCCATCTTGGTTGAAGTCTGCACCTAAGTCAGGCACATGGATGGAGACCATCAAGATTGTCTTGGGTTTCGTGGAGTTAGCTTTCTCATTGAAGTTCCTCTCAGTAGCCGACTTGGCATACGGCTGGCACATCCTCGACCGTGAGGTATTCCTCTCTCTCTGGATTGTCATCTTCGGTCTGTTGGGTCTCTATCTCATCGGCAAGCTGAAGTTCCAGGTTGATGCAATCGGGGGCGACATCAACAAGCCTATGCCTGTAGCCTGCATCATGTTGGGTCTCTGTTCTTTGGCATTCTCGGTTTACATGATTCCAGGTCTCTGGGGTGCTCCTTGCAAGGCTGTGAGCGCATTTGCTCCACCTATTAATACTCAGGACTTCAACCTCAACACCAAGACCGTAGAGCCTGCTTACAAGGATTATGAGTTGGGAATGGCTGCTGCCAAGGCTTCCGGCAAACCGGTATTGCTTGATTTCACGGGTTATGGTTGTGTAAACTGCCGCAAGATGGAGGCTTCTGTCTGGACAGATCCATCGGTTGCCGATAAGCTGGCAAAGGATTATGTTCTCATCTCACTTTATGTAGATGACAAGACTCCTCTTCCTGAGCCTATGGAGGTAACGTTTAATGGCGAGAAGCGCACCCTGCGAACCGTTGGCGACAAGTGGAGTTATCTGCAGGCAAGCAAGTTTGGAGCTAATGCCCAGCCATTCTATGTGGCTATTGACAACGATGGCAATCCTCTTGCAGCAGCCTTCAGCTTCAAAGAAGATGTTAGTGCTTATCTCGACTTCCTGAACAAGGGCCTGGATAATTACAGAAACAAATAATATAAGATTTAATTGTTGATAAGGCCGGTATTGGTTCATTTAAGTAGATTTATGAAGGATAAATTTCAATAGGTTAGTTTATTCAAGGTAGATATATTTAGGATTAATACTTCCCCCGACAGGTAATGGTTTCCAAGCCTTCCTGTTGGGGGATTTTTTTTGTAAAGGCACAAAAAAATAGGGCCTGTTTCACAACAGACCCTAAACATACTTACTAAAACTAAATTAACCACTAAAAAAACTAATATTTTTTAATCCTAGAAAATAAGGTGAATAACACCTTTAATCTAAAAACCTAATCTATGACACGAAATCATCCCGATTTCTTGATTGCAAAGATAGGGCTTTTATATGAAACCGCCAAACTTTTTCCCAACTTTTTTTCTATGAGTGGGCTTTTTTATCGGGATTTCACATTATTTAATCAATAAGCCCCCTACTTCACATTTTAGAACTTGTAGCCAACTGTCATCAGCAACTGATGGCGCTTGTTGTCAACCTTGGTTGCATTAACAGAACAGCCCATATCCTCAAAACTTTCGAATGGATAGAAATCTCCCTTCTGGGTAGAATACTGATAAGCCACATCAATAGCCAAATTCTGGTAATTGAAACCAATACCTAAAGTAAAACGGTTTGTTGCCTTCCAGTTGGTATAATCAGCAGAAGAAGCGATGTAAACACCATTACTGTCAAATGTCTGATCGCGCAAAGCATTATCCTTGTACATTGGCGATACATAATTATAACCTAATCGGATTGACAACATGTCAACAGGCTTAATCTCTGCACCCAACTTCAAGGTACTTACACCTTGCAGGTTCAATTGAGTATCGTGATTCATAGCCTCATCACTACTACTGCTCTCATAATAGTCTCCCCAATAGGAATCATAATAACCACCATCCTTCACACGGTTGTCCATATGATCGTACCAGGCATATTCATAAGTTGCACCAAGTGCCAGATAATTTCCTATAGTATGACCCAAGCTGGCGCCCACTTTCCATGGTGTATTAAGCCGGAAATCATAATCTATACTCTGTCCTCTATCACCCTTGACATAACAAGGCTGCTGACTTCCATCTTTTTCCTCATAGGTAGCAGGATCATTGTTTCCCCAAATACTAATATCATTATCACCACTAACCGTAAGATCATAGAAGATAGGGCTATTGAAATAAGCACCAATACGGAAAGGAGAATCCTTGACAGGACGGAAGATAACACCTGCCTTCACATCAAATCCAGTACCTGTAATCTTCAGCTGTTCAAAAGAATCCATTATATTGCCGTCAACGAAGTTTTCGGAATAAAAGGAATTACTGTTGTAATGAACGTCATGAAGACCGATGGTCAGACCCAGCCAAACCTGATTATTAAGCGATCCACTGATATTGAAATCATAGGTACCGATATAACCATGCTGATACTGCCCAAACAAATACTGATTAGCCTCAGCATAAGCCAAACCACCATCAGTAGGAACTGTAAACAAACCAGGCTGATAATTTCCGGAATTATCCTTGTATCCACCAAGGTTAGCATCCTGGCTGGTCCAACCAGCATATTCTTTGTAATTCTTTGCAGCAGTTATTTTGTTAAGAGAAACATTCTTTAAAGCTCCGGCAGCATTCAGAATCTGTCCAAAGTCGGCACTCTTATGATAATTGAAAGCCAGATTCAACCAATTGGCACCTTTGTTTTTCGGACTCCATACAATGCCAACCTGGTCGAAGGTAGGATGACTTTTTTTACCATTAAAGATAATTCGAGAACCATCGAACTCCGTATAATTCTCTGCATCTGTTTGGGCGATAACTCCTGCAGTAAGAGTCACCTGGCTTTTACGGAAAAGACCAATACCAGCAGGGTTACTGCTGATAGTGGAAATATCGGCACCCAAAGCTTCCATAGCACCACCCATACCCACATAGCGGGCAGTACCAGTAAGCTGGGGTGCAGCCAACTTAGCGTCCTGATAAGTTTCTTGCGCAGCAGCAGTCATGCTAGCCATGAGCATACTGGCAAAGAATATATGTTTTAAATTATTCATAATCTTCTCAAATACTAATTATTGTTATCATTTTATCTTCTTCCACCGAAGCTGCCGCCACCAGAGTGACCGCCACCGCCACCGAAGCTACCGCCACCGGAACGGCCACCGCCACTGAAGCTACCACCTCCGAAGCTGCCGCCACTGTTACCAAAGCCTGAATTGCTGCGACTACCCCAAGAAGAGTTGTTATTGTTGTAG
>ERZ780075.943-NODE-943-length-11378-cov-4.169566_pt1 | contig 11378 bp, 8 predicted proteins | sample MGYA00511839_ERZ780075 | MGnify/ENA primary metagenome ERZ780075 (study PRJEB29588, sample SAMEA2155953) | human gut metagenome | biome: human gut; feature: human-associated habitat; material: faeces | place: Denmark | collected 2008/2010 ...
GGCGGCAGCGGTGCGTCGAGTCGCCGCACCCTACAGGAACATTGAGAAACAAAGCAGTCTATGCAAAGAGGTAAATCCGTGCAATACCCCCTCAGTCTCGGCTTCGTAATCTTACCCCCTGCGTAAAACCGCTGTCGCGGCAACGGTGCGTCGAGTCGCCGCACCCTACAAACTGAGCATCAGCAAACAGCAAAAATACCGCAGGGCTTTTGCTCTGCGGTACTTTGATTTCAGGCTTTATTTATGCTCGGCGAGGTATCTGTCCACGACGGACTCGACATAATCGGGGCGGTCGGTGATGATACCGTCAACGCCGTTTTCGAGCATCTGGATAACATCCTTTTCCTCGTCGACTGTCCATGCGTTGACCTTCATACCGGCGGCATGGGCGCGCTTGACAAGCGTCTTTGTGGCGAACGCCTTGTGCGGATGCATCGCGTCGCAGCCGATCTTCTTCGCGAGGTGCAGAGGCTGGAAGAACCATCTTCTGACTACCTGTCCGTAAATCGGATAGAGATACGCCGTCTTGCACTTGGGCTCGTACTTCTTCGCCTCAACGAGCATCTTATAGTCGAAGCTCGAAATGAGGAGCTTGTCGAAAAGTCCGTATGCCTTGGCGGCGTCTATCGTCTTGCGGACAATGTCTGCGCGGTCGGTCTTACAGGGCTTTATCTCGATGTTCATGACGCTGAGCTTATCGCTCTTCTGCATGCACTCGAGGTATTCTTCGACGGTAGGCAGAGTGACGCCGGCGAAGTCCTTGGAGAACTTGCTGCCGAAGTCGAGCTTGCGGATATCCTCAAACATATAGCTGCCGATAGCACCGGTGCCATTGGACATCTCGTCAACGGTGTCGTTATGGCAGATAACTATATATCCGTCTTTTGTGGAATGGACGTCGGTCTCGGTTCCGTCGGCTCCGAGCTCGATCGCTTTTTCAAACGCGGGGATCGTGTTCTGCGGGGCATAGCGGTTAGCACCGCGGTGTGCGATTATCTTTGGCTTATTCAACACTGTTCACCTCTGAAAAATTTCTGAGGACATTATAGCACTTCGGCGCTAAAAATTCAACAGGAATGTGATAATGCTGAAATAATTATTAAATTTCTGCTTTTATTGTACTTAAGTCCAAAACGCTGTTGCAAGCTATTAATACTTTTGCTATAATGATAAGAGCTTTTATGCAAATTGTCGATGCTTCCCGATTGAATTTTTTTCATATCGGGGGGCTAAAACAACTGTCTGCGGGCGTATTTTCCCTGCTTCGCCGCGGACCTGAAGGAGTGTTGAAATGGGAAAGAGTAATCTCAAGGAAAAGGTCAGCACGACATGGAACAATGTCGTACTGCACTGGAAAACACCCGCCTTGGGCAAATATGTCTCCTACAAAGAGATAATTGCCTACGGCGTCGGAGGAATGGGCGTTCAGTTCGTCATGTTCTTCTGCTCGCTCATCGCGCTTTCTGCAACGAGCTTCCTTGTCGGAAACACGATAGGCATCAAGCCGATGCACTTGCAGTATATGGCGGTCGCATCGACTATTATCGGCTTCGGAATCACTATCGGACGCTCTTACATAATCGACAGCGCCCGCTTCAAATCCGGAAAATTCCGTCCCTGGCTTGCGATAACCGGTATTCCTACTGTTATTATAGCGGTCGTGTTCGTCTGGCTGCCATATGAGACGATGTCGTATATGCAGAAAGTCATTGCGGTTTTCCTCTGCTATAACCTTCTGCAGTGCTTCTATCCTTTCTTCCAGCAGGCATACACAGACCTTGCAAACGTCATATCGCCCAACTCCCATGAGCGTACCGATATCGTTTCGGTCTCATCGATCATTTACTCCATGGCGCCGTCCCTCACGGGTCTTTTCGTGCCGATGCTCTCGACGCTCACCGGCGGTCTGAACTCCATCACCACCTACCGTATAATCCATCCCCTCGTCGCCGTTGTCGGACTTCTTCTGTCCTATGTGGCATACGCGGGAACGAGAGAGAGAATAATCGTGGCGGAGAGCCACGTTACCCAGTTCAAATTCTCCGACGCATTCCGCGCCGTTGCAAAGAACAAATATTTCTGGATAACCTCCCTTGCAGGCTGGCTCGGCTTCCTTGAGGGCGCGGTCGGCGTTATCATCGGCTGGACATTTATATATGCCTATCCCAACAGAATGGGTCTTTACGGAGTCGCAACGACGCTCATCGGCAACGCGGCGCTCTGGGCAATGCTCATCTGTCCGATAGCGATAAGAGTCCTCGGCAAGAGAAACCTGCTTATCTGGTGCAATGTTACAAACGTCGTGCTCATCGGACTGCTCTATCCCCTTTACAACAACATTCCTGCGCTTATAATCCTCTACTATCTCAACGGATTCGTCAACTCTTTTTCAATAGTCTACACCCCGGGCATAAACGCCGATATGCGTGACTATCAGCAGTATTTCACCGGCGAGCGCATAGACGGAATGTTCGGCGCGGTCGGCATAATCGGCTCGTTCATCGGAATGTTCACCGGCATGGTGCTCCCGACCATCTATCAGATGCTCGGTCTTGAGGACAACTACGACGTGCTCGAAGTCGCTTCGTTCAGAGAGGATATGTTCGACGTGCTCATCGTCGCCGCAGTAATCGGCGCGGCGCTCAACTTCGTCCCCTACCTCTTCTACGATCTGACCGAGACCAAGCAGCGCGGCATAGTCAAGGTGCTCAAGATACGCGCGATGTTCGAGGACTACGGCAACGGTATTCTCCGCGACGAGAGCATCGTTGAAGCCATAGACATAATCGACGAAGCAAATCTCCTCTACAAAGACAGAACCCTCATGACCACAAAGGACGACATCAAGAAGGCAGAGAGACTGCCCGCGAGAACACCCGAGGAAAAAGAGTTCAAGAAGAACGAAATCAAGCGACTGAAAGCCGCTTACAAAGAATTCAACACTCAGAACCGCGGCATAAAGAAAGACCGCATAAATCAGGCAAAGGCCATGCCCAAGAGCACCGACGCCGAGAAGGCGTCGAGAAAAGCCGCGAAGGCGGCGAGAAAAGCTGCAATAAAGGCCGCGAAGGCTATGCCAAAGGACACCGACGCCGAGAAGGCGGCGAGAAAAGCCGCGATAAATACAGCGAAGGCTATGTCCAAGGGCATCGACGCCGCGAAGGCAGCAAGAAAAGCTGCGATAAAGGCCGCGAAGAAAGAGAACAGAGAGCTCAACAAGCTCAATGCGGACATCTCCGTGTGCGATTTCATCATCGACGAGATGAACAAATACGACACTCTGCGCATCAAGAAGCAGGTCGAGCGTTCCCGAGCGCTTGAGGCTGCCGGATACAACGGAATCTTTGATTACAACAAAGAGATCATGATCGAGGCAAAGGCTCTGCCGAAGTCCACTCACGAGGAGCGCGAGATTCGCAGCGACGCCATAACCCACGCCCGCGCGCTCAAGAACGCCAGAAAGGCAATGATAAAGTTCTACGGCTCGCCCAAAAATATCGTCGAGCCTTCAGACGATGCGTTCAAGGCCGCAGAGGCTCTGCCGGACGACACATTCGCGCATCAGCTCGAGAAGAAGAGAACCGTCAAGAAGCTCGTCAACGAGAAGTCGAAGTACATCAGAAGCGTCAAGCCTCTTCTCGACGCAAGACGCCAGCTGACGGAAAAAGAAAACTACGCGCATCTTGACGATATACGCGCAAGATACGCCGACGCAAAAGCGAACACCGACGCCGAGTACGAGGCGCGCAGAGTCGAGATCGAGAGACTCGAAGAGGCGCGCAAGGCAGACCTCGAGCGCAGGAAGCAGGAGCGCCTGGCCAAGAAGAACGGAAAGTGAGGAACAGACGATGAAAAAATTCAGTAAAATAGCAGCCGTTGTTGCGCTGATGCTCGTCGTCTGCCTCTCTTTCACAGGCTGCGGCAATCTCGGCAACGCGATAATCTCCGCCCTCTCCCTCGATGTCACGGTCGACGACCCGGCGCTCATCAAGGTTGAGGATATACTCGACAAGACCGTCAAGACGGAATCCGTCAAGAGCGGCGACTTCACCTATACATTATATACCGACAACACCGCCTGCATCACGGGCTACACAGGGAGCAACCCCGTTGTTTCCATTCCCGCGGAGATAGACGGCGCAAAGGTAGTCGGTCTCGAGAACAAGGCTCTCAAGAGCAGCAGCACGCTCAAGGAGCTCATACTCCCCGACTCTGTCGAGGCACTCGGCAACTATGCCGCGATGTACTGCGACAATCTTGAAAAAGTAACTATCGGCAAGAACATCAAGCACATCGGCATCAGCGCGTTCGAGGGCTCGCAGGAGAACGCCTACACCGGAAAGAGCAAGCTTACGACCGTTGTTTTCAACGGCGCGCCCAAGACCATATCCGAAAAGGCTTTCTACTTCTGCTCCGCGCTGACCGAAATAGTCCTGCCCGAGGGCGTTGAGACCATCGGCGACTGGGCGTTCGCGAAGTGCTTCAGCGCAAAGAAGATAATTATCCCCGAGGGCGTCACTCAAATTGACGACCACGCGTTCCTCAAGTGCACCGGAGCGGTCGAGATATCGATTCCCGGCACGGTTGAGAGCATTGCGGTGAGCACATTCTACCGCTGCTCCTCTCTCGAGAAGCTCACCATCGGCGAGGGAGTCAAAAAGCTCGAAAAGGGCGCGTTTGAAGAGTGCAAATCGCTCAAAACAGTCGTCCTGCCCGAGAGCATGGAAGAGCTCGGCAAATATGCGTTCTACAACTGCACCGGACTCGACGAGATAACCATTCACTCCGAAGTCACCGTGTTCGGCGGCGAGATATTCAAGGATGTCGGCAAGCTCACGATTTCGACCGAGAGCGGAAGCGACGCCGAGAAATACGCGCAGGACAACGGCTTTGACATTGCTGTTATCGGCTGACGGAGGACGAATGGGAACGATAATCGCACTCGGCGGCGGCCGTTATGACGACGGCGAGGTCATGCCGATATTTGAAAGAATAGTCCGCGAATCGGGCAAAGAAAATCCTCATGTCGTGTTCCTGCCGACTGCCGGGCACGACGACACCGAGGGCGACGAGCCCATATGGGAGAGCTTCGAAAAGCTCGGATGCACGGTTGAGACGCTCAAGCTGACCGACCCCGCGAACACCAGCGAGCACATATATGATACGCTCGTAAGCACGGACATTGTCTACGCCGGCGGCGGAAACCTCGAGTTCATGATGAACACATTTAAGGCGACCGGCGCGGACGAGGCGCTCAGAGAAGCTTATAAACGCGGAAAAGTCCTTTCGGGACTCAGCTCCGGCGCGATGTGCTGGTTCGACATGGGATATGACGACTGCGGCGAAAACGGCAGCTTCATGTTCGTCGACTGCATCGGACTTCTCCCCTACTGCTACTGCCCGCACTTCATCAGCGAACGCTGGCAGAGTTTCGGAACAGCCGTAATAGGCTGCCGAGTCTCAGGCATCGGAGCCGAGGACGGCGCGGCACTCATATTCAAAGACGGTCATTTCTCCGCCATGTGCGGAAACGACGGCGGAAGCGTGTTCTATTTTGACAAGGACAACGGCTTTGCAAAGAGCGACATAACCGAGGATGCGTCGGCGCTGGATATATAAAAATCATACAGGGAAAACGGATGATTTCTGTTTCCCCTGTTTTTTATTGGGGTATCTATAAGCCTGTAATTCCGGCACACGGTTTAATAACGAACTTGCCTAAATCTGCTGAATATGCTATATTTAGACTAACGACCATAGAGAAACAAATCAGCAAAATAAAACGGAGAAATAAAATGAAAAACGACCATACATTTGTCTATAAATTCTTTTTGTTTTCTTTAGCCATGCCCGAACGAATGGCGAAATATTTGGAGAAAATGCGCAAAAAGGGTTACAAGCTTGTTGAAATAAGGTATAGTTGTATATTCGTTTTCAAAAAGCAGGAAATCAGAGAAGATTTAAAATATGTGATTCTGACAGAACATTATAGATACAATTTGGAATACAAGAAACGGAAATGGGATGATGTCGCATTTTTAGAAAGAAGAAATCCGCAGTTTCATGAGGGCAACGGAGAGCAATGCGATTATCTTGCCGTTGATGTTTGGTATCATGTTTATTTAACTCGCTTTTTGACAGATGAAGATCTTTCAGCTTTGCATAAATATAGAAAGCGTTACATGATCAGAGGACAAATACATATAATTATTTTTCTGCTTTCCGCGATCTTTGTTTTAATATATTTGATTTTTCTTAGATAAATAATCGGCAAACCGAGCCATTAATCAACAGCACCGCACAGCAATTTGGTGGGATTTATTGTATTACGATAAGTTTGTTAGAGCTTTTGTGCCGCTCGCGCGGCAACGGTGCGTCGAGGTCGCCGCACCCTACAAAATCAGACTTTATTATTGGGCGCAAGCAATGCAATTAACCAACAACACTCCCTCCGCATATTCTTATAGTAAATGAATATACGGAGGTATTTTTATGCCCGATGTCTATCTCAGTCCTTCAACTCAGGACTATAACCCCTACATAATCGGCGGGAGCGAGAAATACTACATGAATCTCCTCGCCGACGCAATGGAGCCGTATCTCTCTTCAAGCGGGATAAGCTACGGCAGGAACGACCAGAACGGCAACGCCGCGGCGGCTGTTGCACGCGGAAACAGAGGAAACTATCGGCTCTATCTCGCCCTGCACTCAAACGCCGCGCCCGCCATATATGAGGGCACTCTGCGCGGACCGGACGTCTACTACTATCCGACGAGCACACAGGGAAAACGCGCTGCCGATATAATCGCAAACGGACTGCGCGAGATTTACCCCGAACCCGAGCTTGTGAACACACGCACCTCAACAACACTGCTCGAGCTAAAACGTTCGAAGGCTCCCGCGGTTTACCTTGAGCTTGCCTACCACGACAACGAGCAGGATGCGCGGTGGATAGCCGACAACATTGACGCGATAGCCGAAAACCTTGTTATAAGCATCGCGGACTTTCTCGGCGTGCAGTACTATCCGCCCGCTTTTCCCGCCACGGGTACCGTTAGCACGCGGGGCGGGGTTTTGAACGTCCGCCGTGCGCCGAATATGACCTCTGCCGTTATCGGCACTCTCCCCAACAGACACGACGTAAAAATCATCGGCGCACTCAACGGGTGGTATGCCATAGAATTCAAAAACACAACAGGTTATGTTTCGGCGGGAAACATCAGCAGAAACTGACACAGTTTGTACACAAAATTGACATATTCATACACTTATCCGATTTTTTCCGACGGCGTTTGTATAAAATGCAGATTTTTAAACTTTTCCTTGCTTTTACCCCCAAAAAGCCCTATACTATTATTGTATTTTCACCGAACTTTTCTTTAGGGGGAACGAGGATTTGAAGCTGCTTGAGGAGCGCATAATTGCTGACGGCAAAGTGATCGGGGACGATATTCTCAAGGTGGATATGTTTCTCAATCACCAGATCGACGTGCACCTTCTTCAGGAGATCGGCAAGGAGTTCAAGCGCCGTTTTGACGGGTGTAATATAAATAAAATTCTGACTATCGAAGCATCGGGCATAGGGATCGCGTGCATAACTGCGCAATATTTCTCTGTGCCTGTTGTTTTTGCCAAAAAGGGCGCGCACAAAAATGTGGGCAGCAATGTCTACTCCTCCGTTGTCCACTCCTTCACAAAGGGCACGGACAGCCTTGTTACAGTGTCGAAAGACTACATAAACAAGGGCGACAGAATCCTCATTATCGACGATTTCCTCGCAAACGGCGCCGCCGTTTCGGGGCTTATCGATATAATCAACCAGGCGGGTGCCGAGCTTGAGGGCGTCGGCATCGCCATTGAAAAAGGCTTCCAGCCCGGCAGAAAGGTTCTCGAAGAGAAGGGCGCGAGAGTCGAATCCCTCGCCATCATCGAGAAGATGGGCAACGGAACAATAACATTCAAAGAACAGGACGACTGAGTTATTTTTTCCCGTGCAGGACTGCGGGATAAATATAAAAAAATTTTTTGGAGGTAAGTCAAAAAATGAAGAAATTCACAAGAATCCTCGCGATCGTTCTTGCGCTCGCCACCATTTTCAGCTTTGCAGCTTGCAGCAGCAAGGACGGCGGCGAGAAGAAGATGAAGGTCGGTTTTATCTTCCTTCACGACGAGAACTCGACTTATGACAAGAACTTCATCACCGCAGCTGAGGAAGCTTGCAAGGAGCTTGGCGTTGAGATAGTCAAGAAGACCGGCATCGGCGAAACTCAGGCTTGCTACGATGCAGCGGCTGACCTTGCTGATCAGGGCTGCTCAATCGTTTTCGCTGACAGCTTCGGCCATGAGAGCTTCATGATCCAGGCTGCCGAGAAGTATCCGGACGTTCAGTTCTGCCACGCTACCGGCACCCAGGCTCACACCAAGGGTCTCAAGAACTTCCACAACGCTTTCGCTTCCATCTACGAGGGCCGTTACCTTGCAGGTATTGCCGCAGGTATGAAGCTCAACGCTATGATCAAGGAAGGCAAGTTCGAAGCTAAGGACGCTAAGATCGGCTATGTCGGCGCATTCCCCTATGCAGAGGTTAAGTCCGGCTACACCGCATTCTTCCTCGGCGTAAGATCCGTCTGCAAAGAGGCTACCATGGAAGTCCAGTTCACCGGTTCCTGGTACGACGAGGCCAAGGAGAAGGAAGCTGCTACCCTGCTTATCGGCAGAGGCTGCAAGCTCATCAGCCAGCACGCTGACTCCATGGGCGCTCCCACCGCTTGCGAAAACGCAGGTGTCCCCAACGTTTCTTACAACGGCTCCACTCTTGACGCTTGCCCGAACACCTTCATCGTTTCGTCCAGAATCAACTGGGTTCCCTACATGAAGTACATGATCGAGTGCGTCAGAGACGGCAAAGAGATCGACACCGACTGGTGCAAGGGCATCAACGAGGGCGCTGTTGAGCTGACCGCTATCAACGATAAGGTCGCAGCTCCCGGCACCGCCGAGGCTATCAAGGCTGCCGAAGAGCAGTTCAAGGCCGGCACTCTTCATGTTTTTGACACCTCCACTTTCACTGTTGGCGGCAAGGTTCTCACCAGCTACAAAGCTGACGTCGACACCGACGAGAACTACACCCCCGACACCGAGGTTGTTTCCAACGGTTACTTCCACGAGTCTGAGAAGCGTTCCGCTCCTTACTTCGATGTTGACATCGACGGCATCACTCTTCTCAACAAATAATTAAGCTATAACTTTCATTCAGACGGGGCGACGAAAGCCGCTCCGTCTGAAGCAGTTCAAAAAACAAGATTTTTAAGTTTGAAAAGCCGATTATCCTTCCTGTTTTAATCGGCTTTTGAGATTTAAAATAGGAGGATAAGTGGGCTTGAACGCAGCAATTGAATTGAAAAATATTTCAAAAAGCTTCGGAAGCATCATCGCCAACAAGGATGTATGTCTGACCGTCAACCGCGGTGAGATACTCTCCATTCTCGGCGAGAACGGCTCCGGAAAAACAACGCTGATGAACATGATCGCCGGAATTTACTATCCGGATCACGGTCAGATTTTCATCGACGGCAAAGAGGTAGTCATCCGCTCCCCCAAGGACGCGCTCGACTACAAAATAGGCATGGTCCATCAGCATTTCAAGCTCGTGGACGTGTTCTCTGCAACGGAGAACATCATTCTCGGACTTGACGAGGGCAAATTCAACGTCAAGAAGTCCGCCGAGCGCATCAAAAAGATAAGCGAGCAGTACGGCTTCGACATTGACCCGAACAAGAAGATATACGAAATGTCCGTCTCGGAGAAGCAGACCGTTGAGATAATCAAGGTGCTTTACAGAGGCGCAGATATCCTCATTCTTGACGAGCCCACCGCCGTTCTCACCCCGCAGGAGACGCTCAAACTCTTTGACATCCTGCGCCGCATGCGCGACGACGGCAAGGCTATCATAATCATCACCCATAAGCTCCACGAGGTGCTCTCCCTCTCCGACCGCGTATCGGTTCTCAGAAAGGGCGAATACATCGGCACGGTCAGGACCGCAGAGACTAACGAATCCGAGCTTACAGAGATGATGGTCGGCAAGAAGATAAGCCTCAACATCGACCGCAGCGATCCGGTTGACCCTGTGGACAGGCTCGTTGTCAAGGACATCAGCTGCATCAACCGCGACGGAGTCAAGCTTCTTGACGACATCTCGTTCACCGCGCGTTCGGGCGAGATTCTTGGCATCGCGGGCATCGCCGGAAGCGGTCAGCGCGAGCTGCTTGAATCCATCGCAGGACTTCAGCATCTCAACAGCGGCGAGATTATGTACAACAACCCCAAGACCGGCGGCCAGGACAACCTGCGCGACAAGACGCCCATGCAGATCCGCGAGCTCGGCGTGCGCCTGTCGTTCGTCCCCGAGGACAGACTCGGCATGGGACTCGTCGGCAACATGGATATCATCGACAACATGATGCTGCGAAGCTACCGCAAGGGCAAGGGCGCGTTCCTTGAGCGCAAGAAGCCCAAGACGCTCGCAGAAAAAGTTATAAGCGACCTCGAAGTTGTGACCCCGAGCGCGAATACGCCCGTCCGCCGTCTCTCCGGCGGCAACGTGCAGAAGGTGCTCGTCGGCCGTGAGATTGCTTCCTCCCCCACGGTCTTTATGGCTGCCTACCCCGTACGCGGACTCGACATCAACTCATCTTATCTTATATACAACCTGCTCAACGAACAGAAAGAAAAGGGCGTCGCCGTTATCTTCGTCGGCGAGGATCTTGACGTTCTGCTCGAGCTGTGCGACCGAATCCTCGTCATAAACTCCGGCAAGATAACCGGACTCGTTGACGCGAGGACTTCCACAAAGGAAGAGCTCGGTCTGCTTATGACCAAAACCGACGGAGGTGAAACCCATGAGTAAGTCAAACGGACAGAAGCGTGAGCCTCTTTTCCACATAGTCAAGCGCAGCACCGTTCCCTCATGGGCGGCATGGCTTATCAGAATCGGCGCGGTCGTGCTTGCGCTGCTCGTCTGCGCGGTCGTGACCGTCGTCATCACCGGACAGAACCCCGCGGAGGTCTATTCCGCGATAATCTTCGGCGCGGTCGGCTCGCCGAGGCGTATATGGAGCCTGCTCCAGAATCTTGCAATGCTCCTGTGCGTTTCACTCGCAGTCACCCCCGCATTCAAGATGAAATTCTGGAACATCGGCGCTGAGGGACAGGCTCTCATGGGCGGCTTCGCGACGGCGGCATGCATGATCCTCTTCGGCGACAAGCTCCCGTCCTATCTTCTCTTCCCCGTTATGATTATAACGAGCATTGTTGCGGGCGCGATATGGGCTTTCATCCCCGCGTTCTTCAAGGCGAAGTGGAACACTAACGAGACT
>ERZ780075.944-NODE-944-length-11369-cov-3.250133_pt1 | contig 11369 bp, 10 predicted proteins | sample MGYA00511839_ERZ780075 | MGnify/ENA primary metagenome ERZ780075 (study PRJEB29588, sample SAMEA2155953) | human gut metagenome | biome: human gut; feature: human-associated habitat; material: faeces | place: Denmark | collected 2008/2010 ...
CATAAAAAGAACCCCGATATTGCAGAGCTTGTTCGTGGTAAGAGTGGCAGAGTTTTCGGCGACAATATGACGCTCCTCACAATTATGAAGGGTACTGCACTTGCATACAACAAGGATATGCAGGAGGACAAGGAGGCTATCTTTGACGCACTCGACACGGTTAAAATGTGCCTCACAGCCTTTACTCCCATGCTCGACACAATGCGTGTCATTCCCGAAAATATGAGAAAAGCTGCAGCAGGCGGTTTCATCAACGCAACAGACTGTGCCGACTGGCTCACAAAGAACGGTGTTCCGTTCAGAGATGCCTACAAGGCAACAGGCGAACTCGTTGCAAGATGTATTGAACTCGGTACAGACCTCGAAAATCTTCCAATGGACGAATACAAAAAGGTTTGCGATGTGTTCAACGATGATGTTTACAGCGCAATTTCACTTGAACGCTGTACAAACGAGCGTACAGTATTTGGCGGCCCTGCATCGGCAAATGTAAAGGCTCAGGCTAAGCGTGTTGCAGAAATCGCAGAAAAGCTGTAAAAAATAAAATAACATTCCGAATTAACGGAATGTTTCAAATAATTTAATAAATAAACAAACTCAATGCCGATAAACCCGATTTTCGGGTTTGTTGGGGTTGCAGGGAAGTTAAGGCGGTTGACACTCCCAAATGAATGGGGGTGATATGTATGACTGAAACGGTATTACTCGTAATTTTACTCGTAGCACTTGCAGAAGTCACTAAGGAACCACTGAATAAATCACATTAGAATATTGTTTGCACATCTTGCTGGCATATTTCTCGCCATATTGTTCAAAAAATCCTCGTAATGCGACAGCATTACTGTGGTTTGTTTGCTCAATCTGACAAGAAATCTGACGGTGCAATATGCACAAACGATTTAATCAGTGATTCCTTAAAACATAAAAAAATAACCGCCCGACGCTCTACTTTCGGACGGTTATTATGCCAGACAAAGTAGGTCAACCGCTTTAAACGGTTTTCCCTGTAACCTTATTATATAGTATATGCAAATAAAAGTCAATATGAATTGACAGAGATATAAAGTACGGCGAGCCGCCGTTCCCGGTTCGTGTAGAAAGTTTGCAGTATTAAAAGCATATTCTGCCCGAGCGTAATATTGAAATTGTGTGTGCAAATCCGTGGTATTGAGAAAACTTTATGTTTTATCAGAATGTTTTTAAGCAACAGGAACAATATATAAATTTACAATAGATTAGGTGATAGCAATGAAAATAAAAGCAGGTATTGTCGGTGCAACCGGCTATGCAGGTGCAGAGCTTGTAAGGCTTCTTACCGCTCATCCCGAGGCTGAAATTTCGGCAATCAGCTCTGTTTCCTTTGAGGGTGACAAGCTGAGCGATGTTTATCCGTCTTATACATTTTTGAACGATATGGTTTGTGAAAATCAGGATGCTGTTGTTGAAAAGAGCGATGTTATCTTTGCCTCTCTTCCACACGGTCTTTCACAGGAGCTTGCCGCAAAGTGCATTGATGCGGGAAAGGCATTTATTGACCTCGGCGCTGACTTCCGCCTTGAAAGCGAAGAAGAATACACCGAATGGTACGGCGGAACTTTCCTTGACAAAAAACTTCACGAACAGGCAGTTTACGGACTTCCTGAATTTTTCAGAGATAAAATCAAGGGCAAAAAGCTTGTTGCGAATCCGGGTTGTTACACAACCTGTTCACCACTCGCAATTGCTCCTGCAATTGTAAACGGACTTGTCAGCACAAAGGGCATCATTTGCGACTGCAAAAGCGGCGTTACGGGTGCCGGCAGAAAGCCAAATCAGGGCAACCACTATCCCGAACTCAACGAGGGATTCCACGCCTATAAGGTTGCAAGCCATCGCCACACTCCAGAAATTGAGCAGACTCTTTCAAAGCTTTCGGGCGAAAAGGTTATTATCACCTTTGTTCCGCACCTTCTCCCCGTAAACCGTGGCATTCTCGCAACTGTTTATGCCGACATCAAGGACGGTGTAACCTTTGAACAAATCAGAAAGGCTTATGAGGACTTTTACAAGGACGAATTTTTTGTAAGACTTCTTGATGACGGCAAATGTGCCGACATTCACAATATCAAATATTCTAACTTCTGTGATGTTTCAATTCATCACGATAAGAGAGCCAACAAGCTCGTTGCCTGTGCCGCAATCGACAACATGGTCAAGGGTGCCGCAGGTCAGGCTATTCAGAATATGAACATCATCTTCGGACTTGACGAAAAAACAGGTTTGGTAATCGTTCCGCCTGCATTTTAAGGGTGAATATCTATGGAAATCAAGTATATTGAAAACGGCTCGGTCACTTCCGCAAAGGGCTTTACAGCCAACGGAATTTGTGCCGGAGTCAAAGCATCTAACACAACTAAAAAAGACCTTGCGCTCATTTACTGCGACAAGGTTTGCAACAGTGCGGCTATCTTTACAAAGAACCTTGTAAAGTCCGACACTATATATGTTACTAAAAAACACCTTGAAAACGGTACGGCTCAGGCTGTTGTCGTAAATTCAGGCAATGCAAATGCCTGTAACCCTGACGGCTATGAAAAAGCTGAGAAAATGTGCAGTCTTGCCGCAGACGCTCTCGGTGTTGACAAAAACGATGTAATCGTTGCATCAACAGGTGTCATCGGTCAGCCTCTCCCGATTGAACCCATTGCAAGCGGAATTGAAAAGCTCAAGGGCACGCTTTCAAAGGACGGTGGAATCTCTGCCGCAGAGGCAATTATGACAACCGACACCGTGAAAAAGCAGTGGGCTGTTGAAACGGTTCTTGACGGCAAAAAGGTTACAATCGGCGGTATTGCTAAGGGCAGCGGTATGATTCATATTAACATGGGTACAACCCTTTCCTTTGTAACAACCGATGCGGCAATTTCTTCCGAAATGCTCAAGTCCGCACTTATCGAAGCCGCTGATGTCAGCTATAATATGGTAAGCGTTGACGGCGATACCTCAACGAACGATACCCTTGCAATTATGGCATCGGGTTATGCAGGCAACAAGGAAATCACAGAAAAGAACGATGATTACAAAACCTTTACAGCCGTTCTTACCGATGCATTCAAAAAGGTTGCAAAGAAGCTTGCAAAAGACGGTGAAGGTGCAACAAAGCTCCTTATCTGCAAGGTTGACGGTGCAAAAGACGATAAGAGCGCAAAGATTATTTCAAAGAGCATCATCTGTTCAAGTCTTGTAAAGGCGGCAATGTTCGGGGCTGACGCAAACTGCGGAAGAATCCTCTGTGCAATCGGCTACAGCGGTGCCGAAACAGATGTTAAAAAAATTGATGTTTCATATAAATCCGCAAAGGGGGAAATCCTTGTTTGCAAGGACGGCAACGGTCTTGTGTTTGATGAGGACAAGGCTAAGGAAATTTTACTTGAGGATGAAATTGAAATTCTCGTAAAATTAGGTGACGGCAATGCATCTGCCGAGGCTTACGGTTGTGACCTTACCTATGATTATGTAAAAATCAACGGTGACTACCGCACATAATATGCGATTTGATTGTGTGAGCGGAAATCAACTACATAAAGGATTGAAGAAAATGGATGTTTCAAAGAGAGCCAAGGTACTTATACAGGCAATGCCCTATATAAAGAAATATTCGGGCGAAACAATTGTTGTAAAATACGGCGGAAACGCTATGATTAACGATGAATTAAAAGAGGCTGGGATGCGCGACCTTGTTCTTTTTACCACCGTCGTCATAAAGTACGGCGGCAATGCCATGGGAAACGAAGAGCTTCAGGATGCCGTAATGACCGACATAGTTCTTCTTCGTTCCGTCGGAGTCAATGTTGTGCTTGTTCACGGCGGCGGACCCGAAATCAATGCAATGCTCAAAGCCGTTGGCAAGGAAAGCAAGTTTATCAACGGTATGAGAGTGACCGACAAGGAAACTATCGACATTGTTCAGATGGTGCTTGCAGGCAAGGTCAACAAGAGCCTTGTTCAGCTCCTCGGCAGTCACGGCGGTAAGGCTATGGGACTTTGCGGTCTTGACGGCAGAATGCTCATGGCTGAAAAGCTTATTACAGGCGCAGACCTCGGCTATGTGGGCGAGATTAAGGAGGTTAACCCCGAACCGCTCAACAACGCTCTTGCAAGCGGTTATATTCCGATTGTTTCAACCGTTGCAGGCGGTTATGACGGCAATGTATACAATATTAACGCAGACATTGCGGCATCGCAGATTGCCGCTAAAATCGGCGCAAAAAAGCTCATTCTTATGACAGATATCAGAGGACTTCTCCGTGATGTTCACGATGAGGATTCACTCATCCCAGTTGTCAATGTCAGCGAAGTTCCTATGCTCAAGCGTGACGGCATCATCAGCGGCGGTATGATTCCCAAGATTGATTGCTGTGTTGAGGCAGTCCGCAGCGGTGTAAACCGTGCCCATATCATTGACGGCAGAATCGAACATTCAATTCTGCTCGAGCTTTTCAGCGATGAAGGCATCGGTACAATGTTTTATTGATTAGCATTGCTGTTTTGCTGATTTGTAAAAACAGTAGAGGCGGTCATTGGTCGCTCGCTAAATAAAACTTTCTGTTTAACTTAAAATTTTTATTTGATAAAAGCAGTGTCTTGTTTGTAGGGGAGCACCATGTGCTCCCGCGGGCGAACGCGGTTCGCACCTACAGATTAGATTTCGGAGGGTGCAATGATTATACGAGAAATGACAATTGACGACTATGACGAGGTCTATGAGATGTGGCAGATTACCACAAAGCGTGCGCTCTCTAAGGCTGATGAAAGAGATCAGATGGAGCGTTATCTCAAGCACAACGCCGGTATGAGTCAGGTTGCCGTGGTTGACGGAAAAATTGTCGGAACCGTGCTTGCAGGTCATGACGGCAGACGGGGATTTATCCACCATATGGCTGTTCTGCCCGAATTCAGACGAAAGAAAATCGGTCACGCTCTTGCACAGACCGCTATCCAAAAAATCCGTGAACAAGGCATCGACAAAACTCACATTTTCTGTTATCAGAACAACGAAACCGGTCAAAGCTTCTGGCGTGATTTCGGCTTTGAAAAGCGTGAGGATGTTTTTGTTTACTCCTTCAGCAACGATAAAATATGAAAGGGTGTGGCTAACTTGACTACAAAAGAGAAAGATTTAAAATATATTATGCACACATACGGTCGCTACGATGTTGCTCTCAAAAGTGCAAAAGGCGTTACCGCATATGACGAAAACGGCAAAAAGTACATTGATGTTTCATCGGGTATCGGTGTAAACAGCCTTGGCTATTGCAATGACGGTTGGGTTGAGGCTGTTTCAAAGCAGGCAGGCACAATTCAGCATATGTCAAACTATTTTTACTGTTCACAGGCAAGTGACCTTGCCGAAAAGCTTTGCACACTTACAGGTCTTTCAAAGGTCTGCTTTGGCAACAGCGGTGCAGAGGCTAACGAATGCGCAATCAAAATTGCCCGTAAGTACAGCTTTGACAAGTACGGCGAGGGCAGAAATGAAATCGTAACGCTTAACAATTCCTTTCACGGCAGAACTGTTACAACTCTTGCCGCAACAGGTCAGGATGTTTTTCATAACTATTTCTTCCCGTTTACAGAGGGCTTTAAGTATGCAGACGCAGACGATATGGACGCTCTGAAAGCAGTTGTTTCAGACAAAACCTGCGCAGTAATGCTTGAACTCATTCAGGGCGAGGGCGGTGTAAATATCCTCGATCCCGAATATGTAAAAGAACTTGTTAAGTATTGCAACGACAACGATATTCTCGTTATTGTCGATGAGGTTCAGACAGGCGTAGGCAGAACAGGCAAGCTGTTTGCTCATCAGAATTACGGTATCCTCCCCGACCTTATGACGGTTGCAAAGGGGCTCGGCGGCGGACTTCCTATCGGTGTTTGTATGTGCGGTGAAAAGCTCAAGGATGTTATGTCACCGTCAACTCACGGCACAACATTCGGCGCAAACCCTGTTGTTTGTGCAGGTGCAAACTATGTTCTTGACACAGTTGCAAATGACGAATTTCTTGCCGAGGTTGAGAAAAAAGGTCAGTATTTTGAGGACAAGCTCACAAAAATTGACGGCGTAAAGAGCGTTCGCAGAATGGGACTTATGATTGGTATTGAGCTTGAAAAGGGTGATGCACACGACATTGCAATCAAATGCGTTGAAAACGGCTTGCTTATTATCACGGCAAAAGATTTGCTCCGTATGCTCCCACCGCTTGTTATCGATTACAATGAAATTGACGAGGCGATTAATATACTCGAAAAAACAATAAAGGAGAACAACTAATGAAACACTTACTTAAACTTGAGGATTGGTCAACAGAAGAAATTATCAACACACTTAACCTTGCCGATCAGCTTAAATATGAGCAGAAACACGGCATTGAGCATAAAATTCTCAAGGGCAAGTCTCTTGGTATGATTTTTGAAAAGTCAAGCACCCGTACCCGTGTTTCATTTGAGGTTGGTATGACACAGCTCGGCGGTTATCCGCTTTTCCTCTCATCAAATGACCTTCAGATTGGCAGAGGCGAGCCTGTTGAGGACACAGCCCGTGTTCTTTCCCGTTTTCTTGACGGCATTATGATTCGTACCTTTGAGCAGAAAGAAGTTGAGGCTCTTGCAGAGTACGGTTCAATCCCGATTATCAACGGTCTTACAGACTATTGTCACCCATGTCAGGTTCTCGCAGACCTTATGACAATTCGTGAATTCAAGGGCAAGCTTGAAGGACTCAAGATGTGCTTTATCGGTGACGGCAACAACATGATGAACTCGCTCATCGTCGGCGCACTCAGCACAGGCATGAGCTTCTCTGCCGCCTGTCCAAAGGATTATATGCCTCCTAAGCATATTATCGAGTTCGGTGAAAAGTACGGTAACGGCAAGTTTGAAATCGTAACAGATCCGCTTGAGGCCGCTAAGAATGCCGATATTGTTTATACAGATGTATGGGCATCAATGGGACAGGAAGAAGAAAAGAAAATCCGTGAGGCAGCATTCGCAGGCTATCAGGTTAACAAGGAGCTTATGGCTGTTACAAACAAGGATTGTATGGTTCTCCATTGTCTCCCTGCACACCGTGGCGAAGAGATTACTGCAGATGTATTTGAAGAACACGCAAATGAAATCTTTGAGGAGGCAGAAAACCGTCTTCACGCTCAGAAGGCTGTTCTTGTTGAATGTATGGCAGATGAAATGCCTGAAAAAGTTTGATGACAGTTTGATTCTTTAAAACTTCATAAAAAGTAAAAAAGTCACATTGTACAACAGTAAGATAGCTGTTTTGTGCAATGTGACTTAATTTTTATTGCAAAACGGAGTATAATTCCATTGGGGGATAATAGCAAAATCAGAATTGCAGGTGTATAATTATGTTAAACAATTACACGTTTTATGGCGAAAAAGGAAGTCTTTAAAATGACAAGAGAACAAAAACAGCATATCCTGCATTTTGCGGCCAGCTCTCTGGGTGGATTTATGGGCGGATATGCAATTTACAATCACTGTGATGTGTTCGGTAACGCACAGACAGCAAATATGATTCACCTTGTCAGCAAAATTTTTACGGGTGATTTTGAGGGCGTTGTGTTTATCGTCATCGCTCTCCTTACATATATTCTCGGCAATGTTTTCTTTGTAATTGCCGACCGTTTTATTAAGCTTGAAACCAAAACCGTCAGCCTTATTGCAAGTACGGTTGCACTTCTGATTATCGGAATTTTTCCGAATATTTCAAACAACTACCTTGCAATTCTGCCGATTCTGTTCGTAACTCCTGTTTTGTGGAATTCATTCAGAACAGCCGGAAGTTATGTTACATCTCCGATTTTCTCGACAAACAACCTCCGTGTTGCAACGGTTTCAACATTCACGGGTATTATTGACAAGGACAAGGATATGAAGAAAAAGGCTAAATTCTATTGGCTTACGCTTGCAAGCTATCATATAGGTGTTGTCCTTGCCTGCGTTCCGAGCGTTTTTATCGGTGTGAACAGCATCTGGTTTGGCTTTGTAAGCATTGCCCTTTCAACAGCTTCATATATGTGGCTCTGCGGTGTGTTTGACAGAAAAGAATCCTTTGCAGCATCCGAAGGCTTAGCAGCACAATCGGAAATAATTTAAAATAAAAAAATAATGTCGGCGGTACACCTCCGACATTATTTTTTGTTTATAACTTTCAATCGGCAAAGTCACATTATCAACATCAAAACACCCATAATAACAGGCTGGTGGGCAAGATAAATCCACAGGCTGTATTTGCCGATTTGGTCAAACAGCGGAATTTTGAATTCAAAATATTTTGCAAGATTTTTTTGTGCGATGAAATTCCAAAGATAAAAGCCTGCCGTAAAGAGGAAAATCCACGGAATAATCGGGAAATAGTCTGCTGACACAAAGTCGAACGAGGGGAATCCCAGAAATGCAAGGTACTTGCACGAATAGAGAAAATCGGGCAATTTTACGATATCCAGCCCGAAAAATCCGACACAGACTTTTTGCAAATCATACGAAGCCGCATACAACAAAAGTGAAATCAACGCTCCCGACAGGGGGCTTATTTTTTTGAGGTTATCCGAAAGAACGGAAACAATCATCATTGAACAGCCTATCAGATTCAGTACACCGAACCATACCGCCTGATTCGGTTCGGCAATCACGGTAACGCAGGTAACGGCAAAGCCCGCAAGATTCAAAAGAACACCTCTTTTTATGCCGTTTCCCGAAAAGTTAAGGCACATTCCCGAAAGCAGTATGAACATTACGCAGATACTGCGTTCCCAGACCGCAGTCATGGGATAAAAGTACCAGCTTGTGTTAAGTCCGTACATCATAAAAATATCGTAGCATAAGTGAAACGCAACCATACTGACGGTTGAAATTCCACGCAGAGAGTCGAGAAGATAATATCTTTTGTTTTCTTTTAACAAGGCTTTACCGTTTGGATTCATCAATTATTTATTCCTTTTCATCATAACGGAAAAGACGACCACAGCCAGAACAAGCAACACAACCGCATATCCGCAGACGGAGATAAGTTCGGGCATAATGTCCGAATAGTTGCCCGAAATTGCATCTCTTGCGGCGTTTACGGCATGGGCAAACGGAAGTGCGTTTGCAAGGTTTTTGAACCAACCGCCGACCATTGCAGTATCGAACCAAATGTTTGAAAACCATGCCGAAAGGTTTGTGAGCAATGCACCGCAGATTCCGCCGACAGCCTTTTCATTGTTGTTGTTTTTCCTGCACCGTTGACTCCGAGCAAACCGTACATTTCGCCCTCGTTGATTTTAAGGTCAAGGTTTGATACAGCCGTTTTTTCCTTATATTTTTTTGTAAGTTTTTCTGTTTTTATTGCGTACATATTTTCTCCTCAATTCAGGATAAAAGGGATTCAAGTCAAATTTTACTTCATTAACTTATCAAAGGGATTTTTTATTTTTGCAAGTGCCATACCTTTTTTCTCGTCACCGAGAACCAGAAGTCTGTCACCTGCCTCAATTCCGAACACCTTTCTGGCGTGTTTAGGGAGTGTAATCTGTCCTCTTTCGCTAACCTTAACAATGCCGAAAATGTACTTTCCGTCACCGTCGGGAGTGAGTCCGTCAGATTCTTCCTCGTAAAAAGGACACACAAGAAGCATTTCTACCGTAGTTTCAAAAATCTGCGCCATCGTCACGCATTTTTCGACATCGGGAAGAGATTCCTCGTTTTCCCACTTTGCAACAGACTGTCTTGACACCTCAAGCCTCTCCGCAAGGTCCTCCTGTGAATATCCGTACTTTTTCCGAAGATACTTCAAATTCATACCAATCATACTTTTCATACCTCCTGAGTTAAGTATATTTCATATGTAACGCAATTTCTACCAACCTGATTTTACACTTTATGTAAAAATCGGTTGCATAATCCCTTTATGATTTATGATAAACTCCCTTACAGATTTTGTCAAACAAAAGGCGATTGCGTTTTTTACGCCTTATTTACCTTATTCTAATGTACATATCATTGTTTGTTCACAAAACTGTCACATTTCAATGTTAAACTTAAACCAATATCGCATGTACGGAGGACATATTATGAAAAAACCTACTAAAAGAGATACAATCAATCTGTTTTTCTCTGCATTTCTGATCATCGCATTTATCGTTTGCGCACACTTCTTCTCACAGTACGCATCAGCCCTTTCACAGCCACTCGGTTCACTCATTCCGATTCTTGTGTATGCTGTGTTCGGTCTTTTGATGTTCTATGCAACCCGTGTCGGTGACGGCAAGGCGGTAAAGCGTTTTTCGCTCGTTACACTTATTGTAATGGTGCTCCCGTCACTCTACATAATCGTTGCTTCACTTGCTCCGGGACTTCCGCTTTATGATGTATTTTCAAATGCAAACGGCTCGGGATTAAGCGTTATTGTAACGCTTGCAAGTATCGCACTCGGTTACGGAATTCCTTACTCATTCCTCAGCGGTTTTGAAGTTGCCGATGATGAGGCTGTTGAAGAAGAAACAGGCAACCCTGTTCAGGGAGGCATTGAGGCTGATCTTGCAGATGACGAAAATGCAGAAGATACTGCATTTGAAGAATCCGAAGAGGCTGAAACAGAGGAACTTTCCGAGGATGAAAGCGAATCAACAGACGAAACCGATAACGGTGAAGACGCTTGATTCACTGCTGATTTTTCTTAAATCGACGAGTACCTGCACGGCTTGTGCGGGTACTTTTTGTATATGGTAAAAAATTATGCTTTTAAACTTAACAGTCCTAATATTCAGTTGACAAATTGTCACGGCTGATTTATTATTTTGGTACGGGGTGTGCAGAATAAATGCACCGTATTTTTCTGTTTCAAAATTTTTCTTTCAAAGGAGAATTACATAATGGACGATAACAATAAATATAATAGAAACAAGGATTATGAGCCTGACAACTTTGATGATGAGGTTGCGTTTCCTGCAAGAAGAAACAACGCCCCCGAAAGATCTTCTGATATTCAGGAGGATTACGGCGATAACTTTGACAATGATGTAAAATTTGTCGGCGATTATGACGAAGACGCCGTTCAAATGCCGGAAATCGACTTTGAGGACGATATGGAAACTCCCGTAAAAATGCCGTCGGAAAGAGATGACCGCACACAGACTCCCGACTATGGCGACAATTTTGATTCTCAGACAGGGGAGCAGGTGTCAAAGGCTACAAAGGATTTTCAGTATGACCTTTCATCTGACGATATTGGTAACTACTACACAAAATCAACGATACACCCAAATCGTAAAAAGGTTGTTAAAAAGAAAAAGAGAACAAGCCGTAATGTGGCGGGGTTTTTTTTAAATTTAGGGGGG
>ERZ780075.973-NODE-973-length-11060-cov-3.237801_pt1 | contig 11060 bp, 12 predicted proteins | sample MGYA00511839_ERZ780075 | MGnify/ENA primary metagenome ERZ780075 (study PRJEB29588, sample SAMEA2155953) | human gut metagenome | biome: human gut; feature: human-associated habitat; material: faeces | place: Denmark | collected 2008/2010 ...
GCAGGGCAGACACAGGGCACGCAGCCGACAGACCAGAATGCAGCAGGGCAGGCACAGGGCACACAGACACAGCAGCCGGCAGGACAGACGCAGTAAATGCCCGCAGGTAGTTGTTTCTGATGTAGTTATTTGCAATCAATGCACCGGGCTGCAACAGTATACAAAACATATTATTATTAGGAACAGGAAAACACATGAAAAACGGTAAAATATCAGAGTCGGTTTTAAAGCGCTCTGTCTTAAAACAACTTCATACCAAAAGCGACAGAATACTTTTTAAACCGGCAGTAGGTGAGGACTGTGCGGTGATTTCCATGCAGGCAGGTGACCAAACCAAGTTAGTTACTGCTACCCAGACGTTCACACTTGATGTATCGGATAAGCATGTGCGTGCTAACTGCGCAGTTTATGATGCATTGAACAATATTTATGCCATGGGGGCAAGTCCTGTTGGGATAGAGCTGGCACTGCTTGTACCTACCACAGAAAACGAAGCCGTGCTTCGCGAGACGGTGAGAGCGATTGATGCTGTATGTGAGGAAGCAGGAATTGTGGTGCTTGGCGGACATACACAGGTGAGCCGTGCGGTGAAGAATATCGTGGTGACAGTTACAGCAATAGGTGAGGCCTATGAGCAGGCGCTTACACCATCATCGGCAGCAGCACCCGGCATGGACATAATAGTGACAGGCTATGTGGGGCTTGAGGGCACCGCAATTCTTGCAAATGAGAAAAGAGCCGAGCTTGAAACGAGATTTTCCAAGGCATTTATAGATAAATCAGCAGCATATATAGACCATATTTCCACTGCAATGGAGGCTGCATCCGCGATTGGCGCCGGTGTGGCGGCAATCCATGACGCTTCGCAGGGAGGCATCTTTGGAGCACTCTGGGATATGGCAGAGGCTTCGGGAATTGGTCTTGACATCGATTTAAAGAAGCTCCCTATCAGGCAGGATACGATTGAAATAAGTGAATTTTTTGACATAAACCCGTATAAGCTTTTGTCAGGAGGAAGTCTGATAATCATAGCTGCAGATGGTACCCGCGTGGTCAGAGAGCTTGAGAAAACAGGACAAAATGCTGTTATAGTCGGTGCCACAACCGATTCAAACGACAGAGTGCTGATTTCCGGCGAGGAGAGACGGTTTTTGGAGACTGCCCAGACTGACGAGATATACAAGGTTTTCAACTAATATATTTGAATCAGGAGAATATATATCATGAGAGAAAAGATATTAACATTTATAGAGAAAAACAGCAGGATAAACCTGAAGGAGCTTGCAATCATGCTTGGTGTGGATGAGGCAAGTGTGGCAAACGAGATTGCTGCTATGGAGCAGGAGAATGTCATCTGCGGATATCACACACTGATTGACTGGGACAAGGCAGGCCTTGAGAAGGTCACAGCCATGATAGAGGTCAGAGTGACACCACAGCGCGGCATGGGCTTCGACAAGATTGCCGAGCGTATATACAACTATCCTGAGGTGAAGTCTGTATACCTTATCTCAGGCGGCTTCGACCTCATGGTCACACTCGAGGGCAAGACTCTGCGCGAGGTATCACAGTTTGTGACAGATAAGCTTTCTACACTGGATCAGGTGCTTTCGACAAAGACAAACTTTATTCTGAAGAAATACAAGGACCATGGAACTATCATGGCGGCACCTGTCAAATCCGATGAAAGGGGAATTATGTCATAATGAGAGACCCTTTATCCAGTACCATAAAGACTATCCAGCCATCGGGCATCCGTAAGTTTTTTGATATAGTGAGCGAGATGAAGGATGCGATATCGCTCGGAGTAGGTGAGCCTGATTTTGACACACCGTGGCATATCAGGGATGAGGGCATATATTCCCTTGAAAAGGGACGCACCTTCTACACCTCAAATGCCGGACTCAAGGAGTTAAAGATTGAGATTGCAAAATATCTCGACAGAAGATACGGCATGACATATGATTACAACAAAGAGATCATGGTAACTGTCGGCGGCAGCGAGGCTATAGATATCGCACTGCGCGCCATGCTCGATGCGGGAGATGAGGTGATTATCCCGCAGCCAAGCTATGTTTCATATGTGCCATGTACTGTGCTGGCAGGTGGCACACCTGTGATTGTGGAGCTCAAGGAGGAAAATGATTTCAGGCTGACAGCCGAGGAGCTTGAGGCTGTTATCACTCCAAAGACAAAGATACTTATCATGCCTTTCCCTAATAACCCTACAGGCGCTATCATGGAAAAAGCAGACCTTGAAGCAATTGTTCAGGTGGTTAAGGAGCATGATCTGTTTGTGATAAGTGACGAGATTTATTCGGAGCTTACATATGTGGATAAGCATGTATCTATAGCATCGTTTCCAGGAATGAAGGAGCGCACAGTGCTCATAAACGGTTTTTCCAAGGCATATGCCATGACAGGTTGGAGGCTTGGATATGCGTGTGCACCTGAGACCATTTTAAAGCAGATGCTAAAGATTCATCAGTTTGCAATCATGTGTGCGCCGACTACGAGCCAGTATGCAGCTGTCGAGGCTATGAAAAACGGCGATGAGGATGTTGCACAGATGAGGGAGGAATACAACGGCCGCAGACGATATGTGCTTCACCGCTTTAAGGAGATGGGGCTTAAGTGCTTTGAGCCTTTCGGAGCTTTTTATGCGTTCCCAAGCATCAAGGAGTTTGGCATGAACTCCGATGAGTTTGCCACAAAGCTTCTAAATAGCAAGAAGATTGCCGTGGTTCCGGGAACTGCATTCGGAGAGTGCGGTGAGGGCTTTTTACGTATATCATATGCATATTCGCTTGATGATTTAAAGGAGGCGCTCGGCCGCATTGAGGAGTTTGTCACAGAGCTTCGCGCCAGGATGGATAATAAATAGTTTAAATTGACAGGAGACAAAATGGCAAAGCTGAACATAGTGTTACATGAGCCGGAAATTCCGGCAAATACAGGAAATATCGGAAGAACCTGCGTCGCGACAGGCACGAGGCTTCATCTTATAGAGCCGCTTGGATTCTCACTTTCAGAGAAGGCACTAAAGAGAGCCGGAATGGATTACTGGAAGGACCTCGACGTCACCACATATGTGGACTGGGAGGATTTCCTTGAGAGAAATCCGGGCGCAAAGATATATTATGCGACAACAAAGGGCAGACATGTGTACTCTGATGCTCATTTTGAGCCAGACTGCTATATTATGTTTGGCAAGGAAAGCGCAGGCATTCCGGAGGAGATACTAAAGGAACATCCGGATGAGTGCATCAGGATACCGATGATAGGTGAGACAAGGTCACTTAATCTGTCAAATTCAGTAGCTATCGTGCTCTACGAGGCATTGAGACAGAATAATTTTGATCATATGAGGCTTGAGGGAGAGCTTCATCACCTGAGCTGGGATGACTAAATCAAGCGGCAAAGCGCATATTTTTGGCAGCTATTTGGGCTTTAACAGCTATGATAATTGTAAATACGGTAGATTTTTAGGAAAAAGAAATGGGCATAATTAAAACAAGCAAATTAGTACATGAATTTATACGAAGAGACGAGGAAGGCAATGTAGAGTCAATCACTACAGCACTCGACAACGTAAACCTCGACATAAAAGAGGGACAGTTTATTGCAATCCTCGGTCACAATGGTTCAGGAAAATCAACTCTTGCGAAGCATATCAATGCACTTCTTGCGCCGAGCGACGGCACCATATGGGTGGATGGCATGGATGTGTCAAAGGAAGAGAATGTCATACCCGTCAGGAAAAGTGCAGGTATGGTTTTCCAGAATCCTGACAATCAGATTATCGCCAATGTCGTGGAGGAGGATGTGGGCTTTGGACCTGAGAATATCGGTGTGCCGACAGATGAAATCTGGCAGCGCGTGGACTATGCGCTAAGGGCTGTCGGTATGACAAAGTACCGCACACATTCACCGAACAAGCTCTCCGGAGGACAGAAGCAGCGTGTGGCAATCGCGGGAGTTGTGGCAATGGAGCCAAAATGTATAGTATTTGACGAGCCTACAGCCATGCTTGACCCAAACGGCCGCAAGGAGGTCATAGCCACAGCCCATGAGCTCAATAAGAAAAAGGGCGTGACCATCATTCTCATCACCCATTACATGGAGGAGGTGGTCGGCGCAGACCATGTCTATGTCATGGAAAAGGGCAAGGTGGTCATGGACGGCACACCGCGTGAGATTTTTTCAAGGGTGGACGAGCTGAAGGAGCACAGGCTTGATGTGCCGCAGGTGACACTGGTAGCCGATGAGCTCAAAAAGGCAGGGCTTGATATCCCTGATGGAATCCTGACGAGAGAAGAACTTGTAAATGCGCTTGTTGCGCTGAAAAACAGATAGGCGGGAGAAAATATGTCAATAATTCTAGATCACATAAACTATTGCTACAGTGCCGACTCAGCCTACAAGGTGCAGGCACTTAAGGATGTAAGCCTTGAGATAAATGATGGAGAGTTTATTGGAATAATCGGTCACACCGGTTCGGGAAAATCCACACTTATCCAGCATATGAACGGCCTTTTGAAGGCGACAAGCGGTCATATATACTACAATGGACAGGATATATATGACAATGATTATGATTTAAGCAAGCTGCGTCACAAGGTTGGGATGGTGTTCCAGTATCCGGAGCATCAGCTTTTTGAGACAACCAACTTTGAGGATGTATGCTTTGGACCGAAAAATCAGGGGCTCGATAGAAAAACAGTGGAGCTAAGAGCCTATGAGGCACTGCAGAATGTACATTTTCCGGAGGATCTCTACTATCAGCCGCCATTTGATTTGTCCGGAGGACAAAAAAGGCGTGTAGCCATAGCTGGAGTACTTGCAATGCACCCTGACGTACTTATACTCGATGAGCCGACAGCGGGACTGGATCCTGCGGGCAGAGATGAGATACTGGGACTGCTTTTACAGATGAAAAAGGATCTGGGTATCACAATCATACTCGTATCACACAGCATGGAGGATGTTGCGGAGTATGTGGACCGCATCATTGTTATGAATTCAGGAGAGGTGATGTTTGACGGAGTGCCGAAGGAGGTATTCTCACACTACAAGGAGCTCGAGGCAGTCGGACTTGCAGCACCGCAGGTCACATATCTGATGCATGATCTGGCGGAAAAGGGTATACCGGTTGACCTTTCGGCAACGACAGTTGCGGAGGCGAGGGACTCAATACTAAAAGCCTTTAAATAGCTCACCAATGCTGACATTTTGATACAAATTATGAGGAAGGAATACAAAAATGATTCGTGATATTACCATAGGCCAGTATTATCCGGCTCAGTCGCCAATACATAAACTGGACCCAAGAGTAAAGCTTTTCGCAACACTTATATATATTATTGCGCTGTTTTCCTACAAGGGAATAGCCGGTGTGCTGTTTATAGTTGCCGCGCTTGCCGCAGTTATAAAGATATCAAAGGTGCCCTTTAAGTTCATGGTAAAGGGACTCAAATCCATTATAATACTGCTGCTTTTTACAGCATGCTTCAGCGTGTTTTTCACACAGGGAGAGTACACAATCTGGGAGTACGGTATACTGCACATTTCTGACACCGGACTGATAAATGCAGCAACCATGATGATACGACTTGTGCTGCTCATTATAGGAACCTCGCTCATGACACTCACCACCACACCAAACCAGCTCACGGACGGTCTTGAGAAATCACTGGGCTTTTTAAACAAAATACATGTTCCGGTGCATGCGATAGCCATGATGATGTCGATAGCGCTTCGTTTTATTCCAATCCTTATTGAGGAGACGGACAAAATAATGAAAGCACAGATGGCAAGAGGAGCTGATTTTGAGCATGGAAATATCATAAAAAGAGCAAAGAGCATGGTGCCTCTTTTAGTGCCGCTTTTCGTATCGGCCTTCAGGCGTGCGGATGACCTCGCAATGGCCATGGAGGCCAGATGCTACAATGGTGGAGAGGGCAGGACAAAGATGAAGCCGCTCGTATATGAAAAGGATGATAAAATAGCATATCTTTTCATATTTGCGTTTTTAGCGGTTGTGATAGTGCTTAGAATCCTTCTGCCGGTGAATCTGGGCAATCTTATTTTCAGATAGTGAAATAGATAGTGCAGGCAAAACAGGAGAGATATATGCGTGTAAAAATGATTGTAGCCTACGATGGCACAAATTACTGCGGCTGGCAGATACAGCCAAACGGCATAACAATTGAGCAGGTATTAAACGAGCACCTGAGCCGCCTGTTAAAGGAGGATATAAAGGTGACAGGAGCAAGCCGCACCGATGCGGGAGTGCATTCACTTGGAAATGTGTGTATGTTTGATACCAATACCCGCATGCCGGCGGAAAAGATATCGTATGCACTGAATCAGAAGCTGCCGGAGGATATAGTGGTGGTCGATTCCTGTGAGGTAAGCGATGATTTTCATCCACGATTCTCAAAGAGCCGTAAAACCTATGAATACCGCATTTTAAATGCGAGGTTCAGAAATCCTACACGCAGGCTTGACACATATTTCTATCATTATCCGCTTGACACAGAAAAGATGAGTGAGGCTGCAAAATATCTCATAGGAGAGCATGATTTTGCAAGCTTCTGCTCGGCAAACTCGCAGGCACAGACCACAGTCCGCACGATATATGACTGTACGGTGTCAAAGGCCGGTGACATCATCACAATACGTGTGACAGGAAACGGCTTTTTGTACAATATGGTGCGCATAATCGCAGGAACACTTGTGAAGATAGGTGGAAGCGATATGCCGGCAGATGCGATGAAGGACATAATAGCCGCAACAGACAGGGCAGCAGCAGGTCCTACAGCCCCGGCCCATGGGCTTACAATGATAGGACTCAAGTACGAGTAACAGCTTTAGATTTTTAATATTATATTAAGATTTTTGGAATATCAGTTTTTAGCTTCAATAATAGGCTATAATGTCGTTACAGTTAATACACGGTACGGTAAAAAGAAGCTTGGAGATGAAGACGGTTATGAGATTTACAAAAGTAAAAGAGAAAATTATAAAAAACAAACCCATAAACAGCACAGACGAAGGAAAAGGCAGACATCGTAAGGTAATCCGTATAGGAGCGTTTGCCCTGGTATTTGTCGTGCTGTTTTCGTTTGTCTCGACATTTTTTAAGATGACGGATGCTGTCAATATTGCGACTATAGAGGGGTTTTACAAGGAGCCGAAGAACACAATTGATGTGATGATGATAGGAGCCAGCGAGGTATACGCTGATTACAGCGCAACCGAGGCCTGGAAGAATTATGGATACACATCATACTCGCTTGGGGTATCAGGAGTGCCCGGCAGTCTGTACAAATCTATGCTCAGAGAAGCTCTCACCAGACAGCATCCGAAGGTTGTGGTTTTTGAAGTGAATGGCTTTTTACAAAATGACAGCTATTACGACAGGACGGTAAAGCTGCATAGCTGGATAGACAATATCCATAATGAGGAAAACAGGCTTGATACAATACAAGAGATTGTGCCAAAGGATGAGCAGGACAACTTTACAAATCCTTTAAAGGTGCATCATAGCAACTGGAAGGATATAGGCAAGTGTGCACACACCTTTGCCACAAGAGTTGGAATGTATTTTGCAAAAACATCATGCATGAAGGGATTTTCATCTATTGCAAAATATTCCGATTGCCCATCAGGCAAGCAGAAAAAGCTCTACTTTACCGACAAGAGCAGAGCGTATATGACTGATCTGCTTGAGTATTGTAAAGCACAGGGGGTGGAAAAGGTGCTTTTTGCGAGGTTCCCTCATGAGAAGGAGATAAAGAATCCGCAGGTGCTTTGTGACGTGAAGGAGCTGGTGGAGTCTTATGGCTATGATTTTGCGAGCTTTGAAGGCGATAAGGAACTTATCGGAATCAATAGTAGGGATGATTTCTACAATTCAGAACACCTGAATATAAATGGAAGCCTCAAATTCACTACATATATGGGAAAATATCTGTCTGATAATTACAGGCTTAATGCAGACCACTCACCGGAGATTCAGAGTGCATGGGGCGAGTGCGCAAGGCGCGCTGACAAGGTGATAAGTGCCTGCGCAAAGGATACGGATCTGAGTCTGGGCAATCATTATTTTGAGATGTCCGTTTATCTGCCTTATAATTTTTCGTCAAGCCTTGCGACAAATAAGGTAGCAGATACGAACAACGATGCAAAGCCTGCAAAGGAGTTAAATACCCCGGTAAAAAAATAGCATGATAGTGTATGGACTTTAAAATAAATACTGCCTGTTAATTAAAGTATGTCTGGCAGTATTACTTTAGAAAATAGATTTGGAGTAAATAAAATGGAACTCATTTCATTAAAATATGCGATATTTGTAATCGTGTTGCTTGTACTATATTATTGCTTTCCGAAGAAATACCGCTGGTATGTGCTTCTGGCGGGAAGCATGGCATACTATGTGATTATATGTAAGTGGTATGTGCTTTTTATCATTTTCACAATATGCACCACCTATGGCTCAACAATATGGATTGACAAGCTGTTAAAGAAGCAGAATGCCATCGTAAAAAGCCACAAGGAGGACTGGGACAGGCAGACCAGAAAGGAATACAAGGAAAAGGGCAGAAAAAAGAGAGTGGCAGTCATGCTTTTTGCGCTGCTTTGCAATTTCGGCATTTTGGCATTCCTTAAATATATACCATATGCGGGCGAGCTTGGACTTTTGCTTCCACTTGGCATATCCTTCTACACCTTCCAGTCCATGGGCTATGTGATGGATGTATACAGGGAAATTGTCGAGCCTGAAAAGAATTTCCTTAAGGTAGCGCTGTTTGTATCATTTTTCCCTCAGATAATACAGGGACCGATTGTGATATATGATAAGCTTGCGGGACAGCTTTACGAGGGACATTCCCTGAGACTTGAAAATCTGCAAAAGGGTGCGCTTCTGGTGCTCTGGGGAGTCATGAAAAAGCTTGTGATAGCAGACCGCGCGGTAAATATCATAAATTTAGTAATGGATAAGCCGATGGATTTTTCGGGCACTTATGTATTTTTTGCGGCAGTAGTGTATGCGTTGCAGCTTTATGCGGATTTCTCGGGAGGAATCGATATAGTGCGCGGTATTGCGGAGATGTTTGGTATAACAATGTCAACAAACTTCAACCATCCGTATTTTTCGCGCTCACTCACAGAGTACTGGCACCGCTGGCATATGACTCTTGGAGACTGGTGCAGAAACTATATCTTCTACCCGCTTTCAATCTCAAAGCGTTTCCTGAACTTTGGCAAATGGCTAAAGCCGAGATTTGGTGCGCATATCAGTAAGGTGCTGCCGGGCTGCATCGCGAGTGTCATCACATTTATCGTCATCGGAGTATGGCACGGTGCCAATATGAAATACTTGTATTTCGGACTCTGGAACGGTATTGTCATCATGCTTGCAGAGCTTTTTGCTCCGGTAAACAAAAAGGTGGCAGGCGGCTTTTTTAAGCTGACCGGCCTAAGGGAAAAGGGCATCTTTGCAACAATTGTATCAGTGTTTTGGACCTTTATGCTCATACTGGTAGGCTACTATTTTGACATAGCAGCAAATGCGTCGACTGCATTTCACATGCTTTTTAAATCGGTCACGGATTTTCATATCAGCGAGCTTGGAATAAACAACATCATTTTGAATCTCGGAGCATGCGGACTGGACGAGTACGATATACTTTTACTTATAATATGTACTCTGCTGTGGTTCTTTATCAGCTTCGTTGAGGAAAATAAAAAGCTCGACATGCGCGATTTCATACTTTCAAGAAAGCTGCCGCTTCGCTGGGCGATAATATATCTTGGCATCTTTATAGTAATAATATTCGGTTACTACGGACCGGGAGTGAATCCGGCTGATTTTGTATATATGCAGTTTTAAAATAAAAGTTTAAAGAAAAAGTATAAACATAAAGAAAAAGTTTCAAGAAATAGCTTAAAGAAAAAACTTAAAGAAAAAGCCGGAAATAAAGGTGAAAAACACTTGACAACAGTCGGTTACGCAAGTATAATATCTAGGTCTGTAAAAGTAGATAAATGGAAGCCAAAGCCCCGGCAACCATTTAGTATAGATAATGATAGTCATCTGAGATGGAACAGAGGACTATAAGATGTCAAAAAGGAAGTGGCGTCCGGACATACGCGATTTCAAGAGGCATCGGCATTAAAAGTAATCGAATCATTTAAGGAGGAAAACCGATGAAAACATTTATGGCTAGTCCTGCTACAATCGACAGAAAATGGTACGTAGTAGACGCTGAAGGTAAGACATTAGGACGTTTAGCATCAGAAGTTGCTAAAGTATTAAGAGGAAAGAATAAAGCAATCTTTACACCACACATTGACACAGGTGATTATGTAATCGTTGTCAATGCTGACAAGGTTAAGGTTACTGGTAAGAAATTAGACCAGAAGATTTACTATCATCACTCAGATTATATCGGTGGTATGAAAGAGACAACATTAAGAGAGATGATGAACAAGCACCCAGAGCGCGTTATCGAGTACGCTGTAAAGGGAATGCTTCCAAAGGGACCTCTTGGACGTCAGATGTATACAAAGTTATTCGTATACGCTGGACCAGATCACAAACATGCAGCTCAGAAGCCTGAGACATTAGAGTTTTAATAGGAGGTAAAGTAAATTGGCTACTACAAAGTATTACGGAACAGGAAGAAGAAAATCATCTGTTGCTAGAGTATATTTAGTACCTGGAACAGGAAAGATTACAATCAATAAAAGAGATATCGATGAGTACCTTGGTCTTGAGACATTAAAGGTAGTTGTTCGCCAGCCATTAGTTGCAACTGAGACAGTTGACAAGTTCGACGTTTTAGTTAACGTTCGTGGTGGTGGATACACAGGACAGGCTGGAGCAATCCGTCATGGTATTGCAAGAGCATTACTTACCGTTGATGCAGATTACAGACCAGTTCTGAAATCTAACGGATTCTTAACAAGAGACCCACGTATGAAAGAAAGAAAGAAATACGGTCTCAAAGCAGCTCGTCGCGCTCCGCAGTTCAGCAAGCGATAATCGACTG
>ERZ780075.980-NODE-980-length-11008-cov-2.379257_pt1 | contig 11008 bp, 8 predicted proteins | sample MGYA00511839_ERZ780075 | MGnify/ENA primary metagenome ERZ780075 (study PRJEB29588, sample SAMEA2155953) | human gut metagenome | biome: human gut; feature: human-associated habitat; material: faeces | place: Denmark | collected 2008/2010 ...
ATATGAACTATGTGCTGGAGCACTTACAATAACGATTCCAAAAAGGAGAGATTTTTATGAAGAGCATCGATATCACCATTCAGGACAAAGAAGGTCTGCACGCCCGTCCCGCCGGTATCCTGAGCAAAGCTGCCAAAGGCTTTGAAAGCAAACAATGGCTACTTATAGCTGCTGGGCAAGCAGGGAAAACGTATGAAGCAAGAAAGTTATATTCTCTTCTAAAAGAAAATGAATCGAATGTGTTTCCCCTCTTTTATGAGGCTAAAATGTTTAACCACAACCAGGAGTTAAGTATTCCTCATTTCTGGCAATCAAATCATATCGTTTATATCATAGACGGTTATGATGAAATCAGTAGTGAGGAACGACGTGAGAAATTCTTGATTGAGATAACAACCCTACAACGCAAATATCCCGAATTGCGTATAGTAATCACATGTAGAAGAAACTTTATCGCAAATGACAAAGTATTAACTGATTTCCAACGATTATATCTTGAGGATTTATGTTTTGATGATGTTAAAAGTATAATTAAACAAAGCGGGATAGACCATCAAGAGGATTTTTTGCGTCAAATAGAAGAGAACAATCTGTATTCTTTAGTGTATGTGCCTTTCTACCTAAACGGATTGCTGGATTGCTATCGCAAACATACTAAAATTCCAAATGACAGACTTTCTATTTATGAATTTCTTATCGAAAGAAGTTTTACTGCTGACAATGAACGAAAGTTGGGTTCTGTGGTAGATGGAAGACTAAGAGGTACAAAACTTCTCCAACGTATTGCCTTAGTGATGCAATTTACAGAAAAGAAAGAATTGTCTATAGAAGACATTGCAGACATGGACATCTCAGAAGACGATATGAGATGTTGCCTTGGTTATACTTTATTTCATAGAGACGACAGAGGATATTATCGGTTCGAAAAGAATGCCTTTCAATTGTATTATGTCGCAAAATATCTTTCAATGCTTAATGTAGATGCAATTCTTGATTTAATCAGTTATCGAAACAATGGCATCAATCGTATTAAACCAGAATGGCTTGATGCGTTTGAGCTGCTTTTGTCTGTAATGCCAAATAGTCAGGAAAAAGATAATCTGCTCGATTGGACTTATGATAATCATGCGGAAGCGTTGCTAAATATAGATACAAATTGTTTGGACTCTTCTTTTTGCAATAAGGTTTTTAAGAAAGTTTTATTAGAATACAAGGATAAGCGCATATCCAGTAGTCCAGATTGCGGATGGTCTTTTGACCGGAAACTTGCTGCTTTCTGTTTAAATAAAGATTCATTAGATTTCTTTTTACAAGAGTATGACAATGAAGCCGAATTAGGAGCATATCTTTATTTGTTGTCGTTCATTTTCTGGTTTATCTCTCCTGATATTATAAACAGAAATGGTTTAAAAGCGACTTATAAGGCTTCTGCTTACAAACGATTAGAAGAGTTCGGAGATAATGACGGCAGATGGTATGAAGCACCCTACATACCATTTGGCAATGAAATATTTGCAAATACGGATGACATCAAGAGATTGATAGAGCTAACATCATCAATAAAACATGTCCTTCTAAAGAAATCAATCTATAAACTGATTGTTGCCTCAAGTTCCTATGATGAATTCGTGGACTTTGCAATTAAGAACGACTCTGAAATTCATGACTTTGCAAGAAAAAGCGACTCTGCCATAGTTTCGGTCAATAGAGACAATGTTGTCACTGCATTGTGTAATGTATCCCAATATGACAGTCTAATCAAGCTTTGGCAATATTATCCTACAATCGCAGATAAGACGCACTATAACTATCATGATGACGAAGCCATTAAAGTTTTATCGCAGTTGATAGTAAATACAGAAAAACTTATAATCGAACATCCAAATCTGAAAGATTTTGTTGATAATGCATGGCTGAAAGTTTACGATAATCGACATTCCTTCTTTTACGGACAAGATGGCAAAAAGATATTTAGTGCTTTCAGCGGTTTTATGTCTACATATTGTGACATTGATGAGATTCGCACTATATTTGAAGAACTGCGTATGATTATCGACCGTGTGGAGCGAAACGATAAAATCGGCGTCTGCCTTGATACCTGCCATGTTTTTGACGCCGGTTATGACATTGTGAATAATCTTGACGGAGTTCTTGAAGAATTTGACCGTGTAATCGGGCTTGAAAGACTCAAGGCAATTCATCTCAATGACAGTATGAATCCTATCGGCAACCACAAGGACAGACATCAGAAAATAGGCGAGGGCTACATCGGAATTGATGCGTTCGGAAAAATTATAAATAATGAAAATTTGCGAAATCTTCCGTTTTTCCTTGAAACTCCGAACGAGCTTGACGGTTATGCCAAAGAAATTTCGGCTTTGAGAAATTTGTATTTTGAATGACATTTGCCTTAAAATAAATCAATACAAAAATTGTCAAAAATATTTGTTGCTATTGCAATTTGCGAAAATTAAAAAATTTAAAGTCCTCTCAATTTTTCGAGGGGGCTTTTTTCGCCTTTTTACAATAAAATCGGTTTGCCGTTACACATAATTTGAATACGCAGACAAAGATATAATAATTACCCTTAAATCGGGAACAATAGTAAAAACGATTTACGGAGTGATATTGTGATTCAAAACATACGGAAAAATGAATTTGAAAGTTTAATAAAATCATCAAAGCCGGTGCTTGCCGATTTTTATGCCGAATGGTGTTCACCATGCAGAATGCTTTCGCCTGTAATAGAAGAAATCGGTGACAAATACAAAGCATATTTTGAAACCGTCAAGGTCAATGTTGACGAAAATCCCGAATTGACAGAACGCTACGGTGTATCGGGAATTCCTGCACTTTTGCTCTTTAAAGACGGCAACGAAGTTTTGCGTATGTCGGGGGTTCAGACCGAAGAACGGATAATCTCCGCAATCTCCGAAAAAACGGGTGAGAGTTTTGTATGACCTTGTAATTGTCGGCGGAGGTGCGGCAGGACTTACGGCGGCACTCTATGCCTCTCGGAGCGGACTTGACTGCATTGTGCTTGATCCGTCATCACCCGAGGGCAGTTCAATTGCCCTCACGGATGCGGTTGAAAACTACACGGGCTTCAGCGATATTGCAGGCTTTGACCTCATTCAGCACTTTTATTCACACGCAAAGTCATTCGGTGCAAATTTTGTCAGACAATCCCTTGTCGGCATAAGAAAAAATTATGACGGTTTTATCCTTGAATGTTCCGACAGCGAGGTCAAGACAAAATCTGTTATTCTCTGCATGGGCGCAACCCACAAAAAATTGGGAATTGACGGCGAAAATAAGTTTGAGGGCAGAGGAGTAAGCTATTGTGCCGTGTGTGACGGCTATTTTTTCAAAGACAAAACAGTGGCGGGAAGTGACGGGGGCGGAAAGGGGGAGAGCAAACCCCCGCCGTTACCGAGGCGACCTATCTTTCTCATATATGCAAACGGGTTTTTCTTATTCACAGGGGCGACGCATTAAAAGCCGACAGAGTGCTTGTGCAAAAGCTTGAAAAATCGGGCAATGTCAAAATTCTTTACAACACCAATGTTGTGAAAATTGACGGTGACGAAAAGGTTAAATCGGTTACGCTTGATAATGAGAAAATTCTGAAAACTGACGGAGTTTTTGTTGCGGTAGGTCTTGAGCCGAGAACCGAATGTGTCAAGGGCTTTGTAAAAACTGATGACAACGGATATGTGATTGCCGATGAAACCTGTCAGACATCCGTGTCGGGAATTTTTGTTGCAGGGGATATCCGCACAAAAAATCTGCGACAAATTATAACCGCCTGTTGTGACGGTGCAAATTCTGTTTACGGAATAAACAAATTTTTGAAATTGTAAGGTTTTCTTTTTCTGATTTTTATGGTATACTATATTCGATATTGTTAATTTTTCCGGATGAATAAAATGAAACTGTTACAAAATAAAAAAATAGCATATTTAACAGCAATTTTCTGCACACTTTTGTGGGGAACGGCTTTTCCGTTTATAAAGGTCGGCTACTCTGTTTTTAAGATTGAGGAGTCGGATATCGGCTCAAAGCTGATTTTTGCAGGAATGCGCTTTATGTTGGCGGGATTTATGGTGTTTCTCTTTTTGTGGATATCAAAAAGAAAACCGCCGATGCTTTCAAAAAAAGATATACTGCCCGTCTGTTCACTCGGAGTGGTTCAGACAGGATTGCAGTATATTTTTACATACATCGGAATCGGTTTTACAAGCGGAACGAACACCTCTATAATAACGGCTTGTGCGTCGTTCTTTACCGTACTTTTCGTGCCGTTGTTTTTCAAAAACGACAGGCTCACGCCGATGAAAATTATCGGTTGTATTCTAGGATTCGGCGGAATTATCGCAATCAATTTCGGCGGAACTGTCAGCACGGACACTTGGTTCGGCGATATGATGATTCTCTTTTCAACAATATCTGCGGCGGCAGGCAACATCGTTGCGAAAAAAGTCACAACAGGACGAGATCCGTTCCCTGTAACCGCTTTTCAGCTTTTAACAGGCGGTTTTATATTGCTTGTGTCGGGCATATGCTGCGGTGGCAGTATTGGTTTGATAAATGTTGAAAGTGTTTCCGTGTTGCTCTGGCTTGCGTTCGTATCAGCGGCGGCATTTTCGCTGTGGACAGCACTTCTTAAATTTCATGATGCAAGCAGAATTTCCGTTTTCAATCTGCTTGTTCCCGTGTTCGGAACAGTTTTGTCGGGGCTTATGCTCGGTGAAAATGTTTTCAGAATCGAAACGCTCATCTCGCTTATTCTGATTTCACTCGGAATTGCGTTTGTAAATATGAATCTAAAAAAATCGGGAGGTAAAATATGAATCCTGATATAAAAGGTATTATTTCCGACATGGACGGTGTCATTCTTGACACAGAAAAGCTGTATGTCCGTTTTTGGTGTGAGGCGGCTCTTTTTTACGGCTATCCTATGGAAACGCACCACGCACTCAGTATTCGCTCAATGGCTCGCCCGTTTGCAATTGCAAAATTAAAGGACTTTTTCGGGGAGAATTTTGACTACTGCAAGGTTCACGATAAAAGAATTGAGCTTATGGATAAGTTCATCTCGGAAAACGGCATTGAATCAAAGCCCGGTGCTGCTGAATTTCTCGGCTTTTTAAAGCAGAATGGCTACAGGGTTGCCCTTGCAACCGCAACCGCTCCGGAGAGAACGAAAAAATATCTTTCGGCTCTCGGTCTTTACGATTATTTTGACGAAATAGTTTGTGCGTCAATGGTTGCAAAAGGAAAGCCAGAACCAGACATTTATCTTTATGCCGCAGAAAAACTCGGACTTGCTCCCGAAAACTGCATTGCACTTGAGGACTCGCTCAACGGCATAAAGTCGGCAAGCTCGGCAGGGTGTAAAACGGTTATGGTTCCCGACCTTGACCGTCCGAGTGCAGAGGCAATTCCCCTTCTTTACGGAGTTGCAGACAACCTTATTGATGTAAAACGATTTTTGTAAAAAACATTAACGGACATAAAGCAGGTTTTGCTTTTGTATATTAAACAGGGTAGGTTTATACTAAAACAAGGAGGCGTACAATATGTGGGATGCGATTTCAGCTGTGATGAATAGCTTCAATGACTTCCTGTGGGGTTGGTTTATGATTATCCTTCTTCTCGGAACTCACATTTTCCTCACAATTCGCACAAAATTTGTACAGAGAAAAACTTTTAAGGCAATCAAACTTTCGGTGACAAAGGATCCCGATTCAGACGGTGACATCAGCCCGTTTCAGGCTCTTGCAACAGCGCTTGCCTCAACAATCGGCACGGGTAATATCATAGGCGTAGGTACTGCAATTGCACTCGGCGGACCCGGTGCGGTTCTCTGGTGCTGGCTCACCGGTGTTTTCGGTATCGCAACGAAGTATTCCGAGTCACTCATCGGTGTAAAGTATCGTGTAAAGACCTCTGACGGCAGAATGCTCGGCGGCGCTATGTATGCCCTTGAAAGAGGATTTAAGTTTAAAACTCTCGGCAAAATTTTAGCCGTTCTTTTTGCACTTTTTGCATTGCTTGCATCCTTCGGCATCGGTTCGGGTGTTCAGGTTAATGCAATTTCAAACATTATGAACAACACCTTTGACCTTGGTACGGTGAATCTTTTCGGTCAGGACGCTTCGGTTATTTCGATTATTGTAGGTGTTCTTGTTGCCGCAATTACAGCCGTTGTAATTTTCGGAGGTATCAAGTCAATCTCAAGAGTTTGCGAACTCCTTGTACCGTTTATGGCTGTTTTCTATGTTCTCGGCTGTCTTATTATCCTCGGCATGAACTTTGATGTTCTCGGTAAGACATTTGAAATGATTTTTCAGGACGCATTTTCTCTCAAGTCCGTTGCAGGCGGTTTTCTCGGTTCAAGCCTTATGCTTGCCGCTCGTTACGGTATTGCAAGAGGCCTTTTCAGTAACGAATCCGGTATGGGTTCTGCTCCGATAGTTGCCTCTGCCGCTCAAACAAGAAACCCTGTTCGTCAGGCTATGATTTCTTCAACGGGTACTTTTTGGGACACGGTTGTTGTTTGTCTTATGACAGGTCTTGTGCTTGTAAGCTCAATTATCAAAAATCCTGCAATTGATGTTTCCGACGGCGGCGACCTTACATACAAAGCCTTCCAGCAGATTCCCGTAATCGGCACACCGATTCTTGTTATCGGTATTGCCGCTTTTGCATATTCAACAATTCTCGGCTGGTCATACTACGGTGAACGCTGCGTTGAATATCTTTTCGGCAGAGGCGGTATGATTCCTTACAAGCTGATCTTTGTGTTTATTCTTCTCATCGGTCCTGTTATCAAGCTCGACCTTGTTTGGACAATGGCTGACATCTTCAATGCACTTATGTCAATTCCCAACCTTATTGCCGTAGTTGTGCTTTCGCCTGTTGTTGTAAAAGAAACGAACTATTACCTTTATGGCAACAGACTGGATGAATACGATAAAACCAAACTTCCTGTAGTAAATAAATAATCACATAAAGCCTGCACTATGCCCATGTGCAGGCCTGAATTTTAAGAGGGAACATTATGGAGAAATCAAGAATTGAAAAGCAATTTGATTTTATAAAGGAAATTGATAAGGAAAAATTCATCATCCGTCAGACCTACCTTTCCGACGCTCGAAAAAAGGAAAACGATGCCGAGCACGCATGGCATATGGCGATAATGACCGTTATGCTTTCCGAATATGCAAATTCGGAAATTGATGTGCTTAAAACAATGACAATGCTCCTGATTCACGATATTGTCGAGATTGACGCAGGCGATACATATGCCTATGATGAGGAAGCTAAGAAAACTCAGGCAGAGCGTGAAATGAAAGCCGCAAAAAGAATTTTCGGACTTCTTCCGGAAGATCAGGGCGAAAAGATGATGAATCTGTGGCTTGAATTTGAAAGCGGTGAAACAGCCGAAGCAAAGTTTGCACACACAATGGATAACATTCAGCCCGCCATGCTCAATGATGCAACCGACGGCAAGGCGTGGGTAGAGCATATTGTTCATCTGCACAGTATTCTTAACCGCAACAAAAATACTGCCGACGGCTCAAAAAAGCTGTGGGAATATTCAAGGGATAACTTTATTATGCCCAATGTTGAAAAGGGCAGAATAATCAACGATTGAGCCGCAATAAATGATTTTGGCAATATAGGTTCTCTACTTGATTTTGAACAGCCGATGTGCTAAAATTAAGATTAACAATACAGAAATTTTCACTGTGTTTTATTATGGAACAATTGAAGGGCTTGTATGTGAATTTTGTTCCGATTTGATAATTATGGAAAGGGTGTTTACAATGAAAAGTTCAGTTATAAAGGACGGCGTAAGTACCGCACCTCAGCGTTCGCTTTTGAATGCTCTCGGTCTTACCGAAGAAGAAATTAAGAAACCTTTTATCGGTATTGTAAGTTCCAAGAACGATATCGTTCCGGGACATATGAATATAGATAAGATTGTTGACGCCGTTAAGCAGGGCGTTGCTCTTGCAGGCGGTGTTCCGATTGTATTCCCTGCAATCGCTGTTTGTGACGGTATTGCTATGGGACATGAGGGAATGAAGTATTCTCTCGTAACCCGTGAGCTTATCGCAGACTCAACAGAGGCTATGGCAAAGGCTCATGCGTTTGACGCACTTGTAATGGTTCCTAACTGCGACAAGAATGTTCCGGGTATGCTTATGGCTGCCGCGAGAATCAATGTTCCGACAGTTTTCGTAAGCGGCGGTCCTATGCTTGCAGGTCATGTTAAGGGCAAAAAGACAAGTCTTTCGAGTATGTTTGAGGCAGTCGGTGCTTACACGGCAAACAAGATTACTGCCGAAGAGCTTGCCGAGTTTGAAAACAAGGCTTGTCCGTCATGCGGTTCATGTTCGGGTATGTACACCGCCAACAGTATGAACTGTCTTACCGAGGCAATCGGTATGGGACTTCAGGGTAACGGCACAATTCCTGCTGTTTACTCAGACAGAATCAAGCTTGCAAAGCACGCCGGCATGAAGGTTATGGAACTTCTTGAAAAGGATATCCGTCCTCGTGACATTCTCACGGAAAAAGCATTTATGAATGCTCTTACTGTTGATATGGCTCTCGGCTGTTCAACAAATACAATGCTCCATCTTCCTGCAATCGCAAAAGAGGCAGGTGTTAAGCTTAACCTTGACATTGCCAATGAAATCAGCAAAAAGACTCCTAACCTTTGTCACCTTGCTCCTGCAGGTCACACATATATGGAGGATCTCAACGAAGCAGGCGGTGTTTATGCCGTAATGAACGAGCTTACAAAGGTTGGACTTCTTGACACAGACCTTATCACGGCAACAGGCAAGACTGTAGGCGAGAACATTAAGGGTTGTGAAATCAAGGATACGGACATCATTCGCCCTGTTACAAATCCATACAGCAAGACAGGCGGTATTGCTGTTCTCAAGGGTAACCTTGCTCCTGACGGTTCTGTTGTTAAGAGAAGTGCCGTTGCAGAGGAAATGATGCACCACAAGGGTGCGGCAAGAGTGTTTGACTGCGAAGAGGACGCTCTCAGTGCAATTTATGACGGCAAAATCAATCCCGGTGAGGTTGTTGTTATCAGATACGAAGGTCCTAAGGGCGGTCCGGGCATGAGAGAAATGCTCAACCCGACTTCAGCTATTATGGGCAGCGGTCTCGGCAACTGTGTTGCTCTTATCACAGACGGTCGTTTCTCAGGTGCAACAAGAGGTGCGGCTATCGGTCATGTATCTCCCGAGGCAGCAGTCGGCGGTCCGATCGCACTTGTTAAAGAGGGCGATATGATTGAAATCGACATTCCTGCAAACACAATCAACCTCCTCGTTTCTGACGAAGAGCTTGCAAAGCGTAAGGCAGAATGGAAGCCCCGTCAGCCCAAGATTACAACAGGCTACCTTGCTCGTTATGCAAAGCTTGTTACATCAGGCGCACAGGGTGCGGTTCTCGAATAATCAAGTTTTCAAGGCTCTCGTTTTGAGAGCCTTTCCTTTTGTCAAAAATTGTTTTTTCAGAAAGCCCAATCGTTAAAATGCACAATTGACCTTGCAAAAATCTGTATATTTTTCAGCTTAACATAAAATAAAAAAGCAAGTTGCACAATTCATCCCTTGTACATTTGGGCAAAGGGTGAATTTTTTTATTTTGCCATAATTCGGTTGTTTATTTTATACAAATATGCTATAATAATTCCGTATTAATTGACACTATTGTTTAATTTTGTCGAAATAAGCTTGATTAGAATAGAAATTTTACGAAAGGGGATTTCACTTTTGAAACAATACGACGCTAAAAAAATTCTTAATATTGCCCTCGCAGGACACAGCGGCAGCGGCAAAACCTCGGTTGCGGAGTCAATACTCTATCTCTCGAAGATGAGCGAAAGACTCGGTAAGGTTGCAGACGGCAACACAGTTCTTGATTTTGACAGCGAGGAGATAAAAAGACAGACTTCAATTATGACGGCGGTTGCACCGATTGAATGGAAAAATACAAAAATCAACCTAATCGACACCCCCGGTCTTTTTGATTTTGCAGGCGGTGTTGCAGAGGGCATGAGAGCGGCTGACACAGCGCTCGTCGTTGTTTCGGGCAAGGACGGTGTCTGTGTAGGTACCGAAAAAGCAGTTGAGGCGGCAACAAAGGCAGGACTTACAAAGGTGTTCTTTGTAAACGGTCTTTGCGACGAAAGTGCCCGTTTCTATCGTGTATTCGAGAGCTTGAAGGCTACATTCGGTCCGTCTGTTTGTCCTGTTGTTGTTCCGTACATTGTTGACGGTCAGGCAAACACTTATGTTAATTTGTTTGATTACAAGGCTTATGAGTACGGCACAGACGGCAGTGTAAAACAGACTGCGCTTCCTGATATGGGCGACAGGCTTGAGGGCTTGCGTGAGGCTATCAAGGAGGCTGTTGCCGAAACAAGCGAGGAACTTCTTGACAAGTTTATTATGGGTGAGGAGTTTACTCCCGAAGAAATCATTCTCGGTGTAAGTCAGGGCGTTAAGGACGGCACAATCTGCCCCGTATTCTGCGGTGACGCTCATAATACATTCGCAATTGATCAGCTTTTAAACAGCCTTACATGGCTTGCTCCGTCAGCGGCTGACAAGAGCGGTGAAATCGGTGTTGACCTTGACGGTGAACCTGTTGATGTTTCGGTTAATGACGGCGGCGCGGCTGCCGCAATCGTATTCAAGACGGTTGCAGACCCGTTCATCGGCAGACTTTCATATGTAAAGGTTGTTTCGGGCAAGGTAAGCTCGGACGCTCCTCTCATCAATATGCGTACAGGCGCACAGGAGAGAATTACAAAGGTGCTTTCCGTAAGCGGTAAAAAGCAGTCGGATGTTCCGTACATCGGTGCAGGCGACATCGGTGCAATCCCGAAGCTTGCATCAACAAAAACAGGCGACACACTCTGTTCGCCTCTCAGAAAGGTTGTTCTTGACGGTATTGACTATCCGTC
>ERZ780075.981-NODE-981-length-11006-cov-3.049950_pt1 | contig 11006 bp, 4 predicted proteins | sample MGYA00511839_ERZ780075 | MGnify/ENA primary metagenome ERZ780075 (study PRJEB29588, sample SAMEA2155953) | human gut metagenome | biome: human gut; feature: human-associated habitat; material: faeces | place: Denmark | collected 2008/2010 ...
ACGAATCAGACTCAAGGGCATGCGGTTGTTCTCCTTGTAGCCATCCCAGTCGTTCATATACTGGTCGATGAACTTCTTCATCATATAACCCGTGAACACAGCCTTGGCTGGAGTATCGGGGCGATAGTATCCGCCTGTCTGCAGAGAAGCATACTGCTTGTATTCCTGCACCTTTCCTGAGCCGTCCTTGATGTTGGAAGTGGCCTTTACGCACTTCTGTGCATCGAACACGAAGTCGTTGTAGAAACGTGGGTCACGGCCTCTGAAAGGATACTCTGGGTCGTAGCCGCTGTCGGCATCTTTCTTGGTGATGTCCTTGATAGGCTTTCCGTTTGCCATACCGAAATAGTCGGCATAGTTGGCTGTAGGATAACACTTGATACCCGAACCGTTGATACAGTAAGGGCGATAATCGTTCACCTGGTTCCAGCGCCAGTCACCGCAGGTGCTCTCGTAGAAGATGGCTTCCTTTACACCCGGCAGCTTAAAGCTCTGATTGTAGGTATAGAAGATTTCACGATAGTCCTTCCAGTCGGCGAGCTTGTATCTGCCTGTCTCCTGACAGATTTTCAACACCTGTCCGAAAGCCTCGGCAGCCTTCTTGCAGTATTCTGCATTGTAGGAAGCATTGCCTGTGCTCTCCTTGTTCATCAGCGGTGAACCTGCATAGAGATAATTCTTGCCGAGGAAAGCCAGTGCCATCACCTTGTTGATGCGCAGCACGTTCTTGCCGTAGGTTGCCTTGCCCACTGTGGTCTGGTCCCAATCCACAGGAAGAAGCTCGGCTGCTTTCTTCAGATCGGCAGCCACCTTGTCGGCTGTCTCCTGATAGTTCAGGAGAAATCCCCACACAAGAAATCAGACGATCTACGTATGGAAGACCGCCCCAATAGGTCATCAGCATGAAGTGATAGAAACCACGGAAGAAATACAGCTGACCGGCAATCACGTTCTTCTCCTCCTGTGTGCAATCTACCATTCCGTCGAGATTGGCAAGACCCAGGTTACACTTACGAATGGCATACCAGCTTAAACCCCAAAGGTTACCCTTGTCGTCGCGTTTCATTTCCGTTGTACGGTTTACACCGGCATGGAATGGAGAATAAAGTGCAGTGTCCCAAGCCCAGTAGTCGCGCTGATCCACAGGGTTGGCAAACATACGGGTCTCGGATGGCTGCCAGTATTCGTCTTCACCAAAGTTCCAGTTGCAGTGGTAGTTAGGTGCCACGGCAAAACCCGGGATACAGTTGTAGATTTCCTCTATAAAGCCCTGGAAGTTGGTGTAGTTCTTATATGGCTCGGTAGGAGCGATATCTGCCTCAGGCGCCTTATCCAGGTAATCGGAGCAGGATACTGTGCCCAGGGAGAACCCTGCAACGAGCAGCATTGAATATATTAACTTTAACTTTTTCATATCTAAATTTCAATTAAAATGTAAGGTCGAAACCTAAGTTAAATCGTCTCACCGTTGGGTAAGCACCATTGGCAGAATCACCACTGAAGTTGTTCTCACGGTCGTCTGGCATCTTGGTCCAGAGCAGCAGGTTGTCACCATTCAGATAGACTCTCAGCGAATTGAGATGTGCTTTCTTTACCCATGCACCACGGAAGGTGTAGGCAAGCTCGGCATTCTTCAGACGGAGGAATGAGCCATCGTAGTAGTAACGGGTACCCTTGGCACTTCCGTCGGCAACGGTAGTCCAGCGTGGCAATGGCAGGGTGCCTGCATTGCTGCCCACTTCGTAGAAGCTTCCTTCGTTGAAGGCTACATGCACCTCGCGATCGAAGGTTGGGAAGTTCACCTGGCGGGTTACGTTGGTTACACCATAGAACTGAACGGTGAGGCTCAATCCCTTCCACTCCATACCCACTGTGGTACTGTAGGTATTCTGAGGGATGGAAGAATACTTATAAGGTGCCTGGTCGTTGGTATCAATCTTACCGTCGCCATTGAAATCCACAATCTGATAGTCGCCTGTCATCTTGCTGCCGTCCTGTTCCGAGAGGGTTGGACCTGCATAGAAATCATCCCAACTGCGGATATAGCCAGTGTCTATATAGGTACGAACCTGATTGATGGCATAACCGGCATTCTTTCTGTAAGCTGGTCGCAAGTCTGGGTCATCAGCAAACTTAATCTCGTTGGTTGCGTGGGTCATGTTGAAGTTTGCCCAGGTGCGGAAGTTCTTGTTCCAGCTCTTGTTCATCTTCAGGGAAAGTTCGTAACCCTGACCATCAACAATACCCAGATTGGCAACCGGTGCGCTGGTTCCGAAATAAGCAGGAATGGTTCGGTTCTTAATCAGAATATCGGTACGGTGATCTTTAAAGATGTGGAGCTGATATAAATGAAGATGACATTACGTGAATCTTGAAAGATGTAGAGCGAGCCGGTAATCAGACCGCCCAGGAATCCGAAGTCGAAACCGAGGTTCTTCTTCTCTGTGGTCTCCCAATGCAGGTTTGGATTACCTATCTTGCTCTGTCGGTAGATGGTGTAAGGAGAATCGCTCTGGTTGGTACCCATCAGCCATCCTGTTCCACCATAGGCATATTCGTCAGCATACTGGAATCGGTAGGCCTCGCCAAGGTTGTCATCACCGATGCGTCCCCAGGAAGCACGTACCTTCAACATATCCACGTATTTCTTGATCTTCTTCATGAAAGGCTCTTCGGTAATCATCCATCCCAAGGATGCTGATGGGAAGAACTTGAAGCGATAATCCGGACCGAACATCTCACTACCATTGTAACAGCCGTTGAACTCGGCAAAGTAGCGCATCGCATAATTATAGGTGGCACGGAATACCCAGTCTTCACGATAATGCTTCAGCTGGTTACCGGTGTTATACTCGTTGCGGTTGAACACGCCCATCGCTGTTACCTCGTGATTGCCAAACTTGCGGTTCCAGTCGAGCTGCAAGAGATAGTAGAGGCGGCGATAAGTAGCATCGCTTTTCACCTTACCACCATTGGTAGTCCATGCTGTGGATGGATAGTAGTTGATATCCTGCTCCCATGTGGTGTCGCCGGAATCCGGATTGATCCACTTGCGCTGCGGATCCATATAAAGGTCGGCAATACCTCTTTCTATCTCCACCATCGTGTTGTCGAAAGACAGCTTACCAGTGAACTTCAAGCCCTTGGTTACAAAATCCAGCTTCTGGGTAAGAATGAAGTCGGTGGTAATCTGTGTATTGGTAGTGCTCTGCTGTCCGCTTCGGGCAAGCGACTGTATGGAGTTAGGACAGTCGGCAGGACGTGGAGCATAGTAACCGTATGTTCCGTCACTGTAGATTGGTCGCATGCCATCAGGAGCAGCCTTATAGACAGAACCCCAGAATGCATTGATATCGCCACTGGTACCCAACCAAGGTTTGTTGCGTACGCCATTACTACCAAAGAGGTTGGCTGAGAACTGTGTAGTCTTGGTAAGATTGAAGTCAAGATTGGCACGCATGTTCAAACGGTTATAGCTGAAACCAGAGTTGTAACCACGGTCGTTAGTAAAGGTCTTGAACAAGTCACCCTCGTGAGCAAAATCCACGGCAGCAAAGTACTTGACATTCTTTGTACCACCCGAAACATCGGCACTGGCATTATATGACATGGCTGTGTTGTTGAACAGTTCCTTCTGCCAATCCACGTTAGGATAGCGGTCCCACTCATCGGTGTTGGCAGGATGGCGATACTTGTCAATCACCTCCATCGGTGTATAGCTACCCCAGGCATTAGGGCTCAAGCCAAGTTCGCGCTCCACGGTGCGGTTCAACAGGAGCAGGGTATCATAAGAATCATATTTTTCCGGCAACTTGGAAACCACCTTCATGGTAGCATTTGCCTTTACGTGTACGGCAGCCTTACCTTCCTTACCACGCTTGGTAGTAATCAGGATGACACCATTACCACCCTTCACACCATAAACGGCAGTGGCAGAAGCATCCTTCAATACGGAGATACTCTCCACAGAAGAGATATCTACACTGCTCATAGGACGCTCGATACCATCGACGAGGACGAGAGGGTCGCTGTTGTTCCAAGAGCTAGAACCACGAATGATAATCTGTGGCTCCTCCTCACCAGGCATACCATTACCCTGCATGGTGGTAACACCAGGGAGGTTACCCGTCAAGGCTGCACCAATGTCGCTGACACCGGCGGCACGCTCCAAGACCTCACCTGTGGTCTGGGTGATGGAACCCACGACAGAAGCTTTCTTCTGCTGGCCATAACCAACGACTACCACCTCTCCAAGGGAGTTGTCATCAGCAAGCGTAATCTTGAACTCTCTCTTCTTTCCCACTTTCACCTCTTGGGTGTTCATACCTACGTAGGTAACAACCAAGACGGAGTTTTCAGAAGGAACGGAAATCATGAAGTTACCATCCATGTCGGTGATAGTACCTGCACTGGGATTTCCCTTGATTTTCACTGTAGCACCAATCAACTCTTCTCCAGAGCCGTCAACGACATGACCTTTCACATTGATTTTCTGTGCCTGTATGCTCAGACAGCAAATCATCATCATGAAAAGCAGGGCTACTGATCGTTTCATTGTTAAGATCTGTTTAACCATGTTCTTTCATTTTTGATTTATGTTTTGTTTTAGGTTACTAACAAATTTCTTCTTTTGTCGGCTGCAAAGGTATCTATTTATAGGGATTTCGCCTTTGTATGGAGTAACAGATACTTTAGTTTACGTTACAAACCTTGCGCACCCTCACCTTTCCATCTTTTAACACTTGCTTGATAATATACATGCCTTTTTGCGGTTTTGCCACCTGCTGACCCTCTATATTATAATATAAGGTGCATTTCACGTCAGTTGTGTTAGCAATTGTCTCTTCGACACCTGTGGTTTGTTTCAAATACCAATCCTTGTACCAATTGAAGCAAGCATAGCTGCAACATTCCTCAAAAAGATTGTGCTTCTTGGCATTCTGCAAACCAGGACGCACCTTTCCACTATTCAAGTACTCATCGATGTCGTAATACTCTTGTGGATGAGTGATGGTCATGCCGATGTTGCTAAAGTGGTCATGCACTGCCTTCCATGCCAAGCCCCATTTGGAGGTGGAGCCTGTAGCCCAAGTGCCGAGATTAGGAGCTGTCCACTGTCCCCACTCATTGTAGTGCCCTTCGCTTGCCTTGTCAGGATCCTCTGGGCTCCAGTCTATCTCTGTTACCATGATAGGCTTGCTTGTTACCATAGGCACCTGCGCCTGGAAGTTCTTGATAAAGGTATTGTGATCACAGTTCTTATCTGTCATGTTGCCATACCAGCCTGAGTAGACATGCACTGCGTAAGAGAAATTGTTCTCCGTATCGGTAATAGGATATTTTGAATAGCCCACATAGTTGCTCTGATAGCCAGAACCTGGCACCCAGATAATGCCCTTGAAGCCAGTGGCACGAATCTCATCTACCACAGGCTGGAAGAAATCATGGAGAGCCTTGTCTGATTTAGAGCCATTTGCCAGCAACACATTAATAGGCTCATTGGCTAGCTCGATGCTCACCTGTCCGGCATTCTTCTGGATGGTGGGATTGGAAGCGAAGAGTTTCCACACCTTCTTAAGATATGCCTGATATTCATCTCCCACCTTGATATTCTGTGGACAAACGCCAGGAGGGCGAACGATTACATATAGTCCATGAGCCAAGGCTTTCTCCACAAGCTTGACATAAAGTTTGCTCAAGAAAGTCTTATATCGAGTCTCACTAAAATATTGGATGTTGTTTTCTTGGGTTCCAACTGGTGCATTGTAGTTAGTCCAACAAGGATCCATATGAAGACGGAACACCGTACAATAAGCACCTTGGTTCTTGTCGGTGATAGCGGTGAACATCTTCTCGAAATAATTTAAGCAAGGAGTCACATCACTGACACTATAACCACCAGTTCCCCAACGGTTACCATTGAAATAACGGTTAGGCGTATCCATCACACCATGCAAGACAACGGTCTTGCCTTCTGAATCGACTAGGTTCTTTCCCTCCACATGGAGGTCTGGAAGATTGTCTGCAGCATGTCCCGCCATCGACATCAGTGCAAAGGCTAGCGACAATAATAACTTTTTCTGCTTCATATCGGTTTAAATTTAATTATTCTAGGTTTTATCTATGATAATCTTTGTAGTCGTATCGTCTGTCGTCCATCCAGAAAGAGTGCTGGCGAGGTACTATATATAATAAGGTAGAAGGCGTAGCTATCGAGATGGGATTGGGAAGAGACATCCTCTTGGAAGAGAGAAATGGCACGTATCACTACGTACCATTTCCAAATAAACCAATTAATCATGATTATTTCTAATCAAGTTTTATTCTCAATATATATAAACCTAAACCTATACTTGTATAATAACCTATAATCATTCATACCTAAAAACACTTTTCTAGCTGAATCAGTTTCAACACCGCAAAGGTACGACATAAAATCAAGATGCGCTTTTCGATACGTAACACATACTTTAGCAATCAAAAATCTTGTAACATATATTTTTTCTCATGTAACATCGCAAAAAAACTGCTATCAAACCTGCAAAAATGCGAGAAAAGTAGCCTCTATTTCGATAAAAAGCAGTATTTTTGCAGCCTAAAAGCTAAAGACCAATTCGTCATGAAGAGAAAAATCAAACTTATTATCGCAGGCATTCTTGCCTGTATCTGCCATCTGCCAGCACTGGCACAGAGCGGCAAACTTTTCAATACAGACAACCAATTATCCAGTAATCTTGCTACACAAGTGTATCAAGATACCAATGGTTTTATCTGGATTACCACCCGCAATGGACTCAACATTTACGATGGCTACAACTTCAGTGTCGTAAAGAAAGGAGGCAATGACAATCGCGAGTTGAACACCAACTACATCAACTGCATCGCACAGGATTACGATGGGTACGTACTTCTCGGCACCAACAGAGGATTGTTGCTCCACAATGGTCAGTACTTCCTGGATATTCCCCTTCCCGACGGCAAGGGGAATCCTATCTCTACCTATGTCACCCACATCGGGCGACTACAAAACGGCGATGTGCTCATCGGTACTTCTGGCTACGGCATCTTCCTGATGAAAAAGCAAACACGCGACTGTACTCCTCTCAAGGCGACACAAGACAAAATCAATTTTGTACTCACCTTCCTGGAAGGCAAGCGTGGCGGACTTTGGATTATCAGCGAAAGACACGAACTGTTCTTCCTTGACAAGAACGGCAAGCTCAAGACGCACATCCCTGGCACCGAAGGACTGTTGGCACAAGACATCCAACAGGACAGCAAGGGTACGCTATATCTTGCCACCAAGGGACAGGGTGTCTATCAGATGACACCTGGCACCACTCGTTTCACCAAGATTGCACAAATCGGCAATCTCCCTATCAGAACCATTTACACCAGCAAGAACGACCGCCTCTTCATCGGCTGCGACGGAGAAGGCATCTCCCTCTATGACCCTACCTTCAAGATGGTCTATACCAATCCTTTCTTCAGTTCGCAGACCAATCTGTCGAAGAGCAAGGTGGAGAACATCATCGAAGACAAGCAAGGCAACATCTGGTTCAGCATGATGCAGAAAGGCGTGTTCATGCAGCCACAAGGTCTCTACGACTTCGGCTACATGGGCTTCCGTTCGGGCAACCACAACCTGATTGGTGACAACTGCGCCACCAGCGTGCTCATCGACAAGGCCAATCATATCTGGGTAGGAACCGACAAGGACGGCATCTACCAACTCGCTCCCAACGGAAAAGGCTGCCTGGGGCATTACGTTCCACAGGCTACCGTCTTGGGGATATGCCAAGACCTCAAGGGGCACATCTGGATAGGAACTTACGAGAATGGAGTCGGTGTACTCGACGGCAGTGGCAATTACCATCCGTTAGACATCAAGGAGTTGGAAAACATTGGCACTTTCGACATCAAATGCGACAAGTGGGGATATGTATGGTTTGCTACCATGGGAAAAGGCATTTTCTGCATCAGTCCTGACGGCAAAGTCAGGAACTATCAGATGCAAAGCAATGCAGATAATGACTCGAAGATGAATAGCCTGCCCAACAATTACATCGCCAAGATAGCCTTCTCGAAAGACCATTCTCGTGTATATGCAGCCACTTCTGTCGGCTTGGCTTGTCTGGATAGAAAGAAAAACAGTTGGACATCAGCCTTTGGTGGGGGGGTAAACTGCCTGGATCGAGGCTCGTTCTCTCACTGTGTCTTCGTGGATAGTCACGACCGCATTTGGTACGGCACGGAGGATGGTGCGTTCTGCTATCATCCACGCGACATCCAGCATCCGAAGCATTATACCACGGCACAAGGACTGACAGACAACAGCATCACCAGCTTCATCGAAGACAACTTGGGACGCATCTGGATAGGAACCACCAGCGGTCTGAGCAAAATCAACGTGAAAGAAGGTACCATCACCAAATACTACGTGGAAAATGGCATTCAGAGCAATGAGTTCTCTGATGGAGCAGCCTGCGCCACTCCCGACCGCCGCTTCATCGTGATGGCTGGCACAGGTGGCATCAACATCTTCGAGGCTTCCCGTGTAAAGCAACATCCTTGGAACGCCACGGTCAAGTTGTCCGGTTTCTTACTAGGCAACAAGCATGTCGTTCCTTTCATGAAGTCTGGCAGTTATACCATCACTGAGAAAGGCGTCTATGACACCAAGGAGTTCCATCTCACTCACGACGACAACTCCTTCACACTCCAGCTATCCACACTTACATATAATAATGTGGAGCAAATCGTCTATGCCTACAGCATCAACGACGAGGAATGGCGCAAGGTACAGAGTGGCATCAACGAGATATCCTTCTCCCATCTGCCTCCAGGCACTTATCACTTTAAGGTGAAAGCCATTTGCAACAATTACGAGACTCCTATCAAGGAGTTCACCATCATCGTTCACCCTGCTTGGTATGCAGGATTCTGGGCAAAATGCGTCTATTTCCTGATATTATTCCTGCTTATCAATGCCTATATGAGACATCGTAAGCGCCAGGAGGAAGACCGACTCGTCTTGCAACAGCATATCCATGCCGAGGAGATGGGCGAGGCAAAACTGCGCTTCTTCATGAACATCAGTCATGAGATTCGCACCCCTCTCACCCTCATCCTCACCCCATTGCTCTCGCTCATCAAGGAAGACAAGGATCCGCACCGACAGAGCATCTACGACCTGATGCACAAGAACTCCGAGCGTATCCTCCACCTCATCAACCAGATGATGGACCTCAGAAAGATAGACAAGGGACAGATGGCGATGCACATGAGCGAGACCGACATGGTAAGTTTCATCAAAGATGAACACCAGCTCTTCGAGCAACAGGCGATCGCCAAGCAAATCACCTTCACCTTCTTGCATCAAGACGAGCATCTACCAGTCTGGATCGACCGCAACAACTTTGACAAGGTACTCATGAATGTACTATCGAATGCCTTCAAGTTTACCCCTGCCGGTGGCAAGATTCAGATTACCCTCAGCCAGACCACCCGCAATGCCATCATCTCCATCAAGGACAGTGGAAAGGGCATCGACAAGGACAAGTTGGAGACCATCTTCCAACGTTTCTACCAAAGTCCTACCCATTCCAACGACCGCAATGTGGGAACGGGTATCGGACTCGACCTGACACGTTCGCTCGTGGAGCTTCACTATGGCACCATCTTCGCCCGCAACAACGAGAGTACCCACACGCAGGATGAAGACTTCAAGACAGGAAGCGAGTTTATCATCACCTTGCCACTCGGCAAAGCCCACCTCAAGACAGAAGAAATCCTCGAAGAGAAAGCAGAGGAAGAAAACGAGGAAGACTTGGAGGAGCTACAGGAAATCGACGAGACACTGGAAGACACCTTGCAGGCAGAAAGCCAAGAGCCTAAGCCTCATTCCTCCAAGAGCACCATCGCCATCGTAGAGGATGATGAGGAAATCCTCCACTACCTGAGCCTACAGCTAGGCAATGACTTCACCATCCTCACCTACCCTAACGGCAAGGTGGCACTGCCAGAGATTATCAAGACGATGCCAGACCTTGTCATCTCCGACATCATGATGCCAGAGATGGATGGTAATACCCTGTGCAGCAAGATTAAGAACAACGTGAATACCAACCATCTTCCAGTGATTCTGCTCACTGCCATGAGTCGGGAGGAAAGTCAGTTGGCTGGTCTTGAGACGGGTGCCGATGCCTATATCACGAAACCTTTCAATATGGACATCTTGCGCCGTACGATACTCAACCTCCTTGCCGTGCGCCGTACCCTTCGCAACAAGTTTATGGGAAAGGAAAGTCCGGAACCAACCTTTGACACGGTGGAGACCAAGTCGCCGGATGACGAATTGCTCAAACACATCATGGAGGTCATCAACGAGAACATGAGCGACTCCGACCTGAGCGTGGACGTCATCGCACAAAAGGTGGGCATCAGCCGTGTACATCTCAACCGCAAGATGAAGGAACTGACCAATCAGACTCCGCACAACTTCATCCGCAACATCCGACTGAAACAAGCTGCCAAGTTGTTACTAGACCCCAACCGCAATGTCACCGACGTGATGTACGCCTGCGGTTTCAGCAATGCCGCCAGCTTCAGCACCATGTTTAAGAACCTCTATGGCTGTTCGCCACGAAAATATATGAATAAAGCGCAAGAAGAGAATCCATAACAGATTCTCTTGCTTGCGCTTACCTTTAAGCCCCAAAGCCAGAGGCTTTTCTAACTTTATTTAAACAAGTGTGGAACAAACTCCTTCAAGCATCTTCTCCAGGTGAGCCACTCATGGTGAGTGCCAGGAGAGACATAGACATCGAGTTTGATACCCAAATCCTTCAACTGCTGTGCCATCTTCTCCGTTCCGAAGTTTTCTTCTGAGCCACATCCCATGAACATATAATTTATCTGACTGTTGAACTTCTCTGCGTCGGCAAAGACACCGTTGAAGCAGGTCTTGACATCCACACCGAAAAGTGCACCGCTGAAGGTTCCCA
>ERZ780075.982-NODE-982-length-11006-cov-2.784769_pt1 | contig 11006 bp, 7 predicted proteins | sample MGYA00511839_ERZ780075 | MGnify/ENA primary metagenome ERZ780075 (study PRJEB29588, sample SAMEA2155953) | human gut metagenome | biome: human gut; feature: human-associated habitat; material: faeces | place: Denmark | collected 2008/2010 ...
ATAAAAATATATCTAAATTTTTAGTCTGCGGAGATTTTTTAACTGATGGACCTGATGATAACAAGATAATTGATACTCTAAAATCCTTAAATGCTGAATTAATTCTAGGAAACCGTGAAGAAGCGATTTTAAAACTAACTCCAAAAAGTGCAGAATTAACAGAAAAATTTGACTCATTTTATTACACATATGCCCTATCCTTTGACAAGATTGTTACACTGATTAACTACCGGGACAACGGCATGTACATAAAGACGCCCATATATCTGCGCAAAAATTATTTCAGCTACTATCTGGATATATCACATGAGCTGAAATTCGATATAGACGATTTGTTTTACTACTCTGAGCATCGCATATTAAAACGCCAGGGACATCTGTACGTCAACGACTACGGCATGCAGGTCACCCTGCTTAGCCGCTATGGCATACAGCCTCATGCTGTTTGCGGACGGGACTATGTATTTGTAAACAACGATTCAACCGACATGCGCTACGAAAACATCAAGCTGTTAAATCCATACCATGGTGTAGAGATTGTCAAAACTGCAGGGCTCGACAAATATAAAGCTCGCATACACATAAACGGCAATTTTGTCATAGGAACCTACAACACAATCGAAAAGGCCGCTATTGCCTACAATAAAGCTGTCGATATGGCTCATGCACATGGCATAGAAAAAAACTATCAGGAAAACTATATTGAAAGTATATCAGGCAAGGAATACGCGGATATTTACACTTCTGTGACAGTTTCCGATAAATATGTGCAGTATCTGCAGCAATTTGATTTATAGAACGCATATCCCACAGTTTGCATATTACCATTACTTTTAATATTGTACTAAAAACTCCCGCGGTTATATAACCTCGGGAATTTTTATAATTACTTCTGATTTATATAGTTTACAAGTCCCTCGCAGTCGATAATCTTCTGCATGAACGGTGGGAAGGCCTGTCCCTTAAACTTCTCTCCTGTTGTCTCATCTGTGATGATACCGGAATCAAAGTCCACTGTCACCTCATCACCGGCATTTATTGCCTTTGCTGCCTCAGGGCACTCAATAATAGGAAGACCTATATTGATTGCATTTCTGTAGAAAATTCTTGCAAATGTCTCTGCGATAACACAGCTTACGCCGGCAGCCTTGATGGCAATCGGTGCATGCTCTCTTGATGAACCACAGCCGAAGTTCTTGTTGGCTACCATGATATCTCCGGCCTTTACATTATTTACAAAATCCTTATCGATATCCTCCATGCAGTGTGTTGCAAGCTCCTTAGGATCAGAAGAATTCAGATATCTTGCAGGAATGATTACATCTGTATCGACATTGTCTCCATATTTAAATACACGACCGTGTGCTGCTTTCATTGTGCTTCCTCCAATCTTTACATAACATCCTTTGGTCCTGAAATCTTACCTGTAATGGCACTTGCAGCTGCAACAGCAGGGCTTGCCAGATAAACCTCAGAATCCACATGACCCATACGTCCGACAAAGTTACGGTTTGTGGTAGATACGCATCTCTCACCCTCAGCGAGCACTCCCATGTATCCGCCAAGACATGGTCCGCAGGTAGGTGTGCTCACAATGGCACCCGCCTCGATAAATGTCTTAAGAAGGCCCTCTTCCATAGCCTGAAGATAAATCTTTTGTGTGGCAGGAATCACGATAACCCTGATACCATCCGCAACCTTTTTACCCTCAAGAATCTTTGCTGCAATACGCAGATCATCCATACGGCCGTTGGTACATGAACCGATTACTACCTGGTCAATCTTTACATCACCCACCTCATCGATGGTACGTGTATTGTCAGGCAGATGCGGGAATGAAACTGTAGACTTAAGTGTGCTAAGGTCGATTGTATACTCCTCATCATACTCTGCATCACTATCAGCCTCATACTCTGTGAACGGACGCTTTGAATGCTCCTTCATGTACTCTCTTGTGAGATCATCTACAGGGAAGATACCATTCTTGCCGCCGGCCTCAATTGCCATATTGGCGATAGTAAATCTGTCATCCATAGAAAGATATTTAAGTCCCTCTCCGACAAACTCCATTGACTTATAAAGTGCGCCGTCCACACCAATCATACCGATGATATGAAGAATAACATCCTTACCGCTGATCCACTCAGCCGGTTTTCCGACAATATTGAACTTGATGGCAGAAGGTACCTTAAACCATGCCTTGCCTGTAGCCATTCATGCTGCCATATCAGTGCTTCCCACACCTGTAGAGAATGCTCCTAAAGCTCCATATGTACATGTATGAGAATCAGCTCCTATAATCACATCACCTGCAACGGTAAGTCCCTGCTCAGGTAAAAGTGCATGCTCAATGCCCATTTTTCCTACATCAAAGTAATTTGTAATCTCATTTTTGCAGGCAAACTCGCGAACACATTTACAGTGTTCTGCTGACTTGATGTCCTTGTTTGGTGCAAAGTGATCCATAACGAGTGCGATTTTATCTTTATTAAACACTCCCTCTACCTTCATCTTGTCGATCTCATGAATCGCTACAGGTGAGGTAATGTCGTTTCCAAGCACAAGATCTAAATCAGCCTCAATGAGCTGTCCTGCACTAACAGAGTCAAGGCCTGCGTGTGCAGCAAGAATCTTCTGTGTCATTGTCATTCCCATGCTTATATTCCTCCTAGCATATAAAAATATTGTATTATGATTGTATCTGAATCAAATTTACTTAAGACATCATAACATATGATTTACCATAATAAAAATACATAATAAACATATTTACCATAACTAAATCTCATGGTATAATAAACACAGATTTGTTGATGTTCACACCTTTTTGTGACAAGCAACGATTACAGCCCATTAAAAGTACAAACCACAGGAGGTACAAATGAACCAGAATCTCTCATCTTACTGGATTTTCTATACTGTCGCCAATGCCGGCAATATATCAAAGGCAGCCAAGGAGCTCTATATCAGCCAGCCTGCCATCAGCAAGTCAATTCAAAAGCTTGAGGACGGACTGGAATGCAAGCTTTTTTCCAGAAGCTCCAGAGGTGTCGTCTTGACCGATGAGGGCAGGCTTCTTTATGATCATGTAAGCGAGGCCTTTGAGGCATTAAATGAGGGGGAGGAAAAGCTGAAGCGCTCAATAGAGCTCGGTGTCGGCCAGCTTAAGATTGGTGTCAGCTCAACACTCTGCAAATATATGCTTTTGCCATATCTCAAGGAATTCATACACAGAAATCCTCATATAAGCATCTCAATCGAATGTCAGTCCACCAATGAGACCTTAAAGCTCCTCGATGATGACAAAATAGATATAGGTCTGATTGGAAAACCAGCATCCCTTAAGACTTTCAATTTCTATTATCTGGACAACATCGAGGATATATTTGTCACTACAAAGGACTATCTGCGCAACTTAAGCGCCCGTGGTGTCAAAAAGAGCGAGATTTTGCAAAACTCTACTCTCATGCTTCTCGATAAAGGCAATATGACACGTAAATATATTGATGATTATCTGCAGGAGAACCAGATACACGTAAAGGACTCTATAGATATATCAAATATGGACCTGCTCATCGACTTTGCCAAAATAGGTGTAGGTGTGGCCTGCGTCATAAAAAGCATAGTTTCAAAAGAGCTTGCTGACGGTACCCTGATTGAAATTCCTCTCGGCATACCAATCCACAAGCGTGAGGTTGGCTTTGCTTACAAGGAGTCTTCAAAGCTTTCCACCTCTCTGCAGACCTTTATCAAGTTTTATGAGAGCTACACACCAGAGGATTTTTAAATAACAAAATATGACCCCGGAGGTATTACCTTGAAAGAACAAATACACACTATCCCCATATCAGACGCCTTTGACAATGCCGGCGAATGCCCCTTCTGCTATATAGAAAAACGCACCGAGGATCACGTCATGGATTTTGTACTTGGTCATGGTGCCTCTTACATGGAGGCTGACATACGCGATATGACCGATAAGGAGGGCTTCTGCCGTGCACATTTCAAAAAAATGTTTGACTATGGCAATTCACTCGGAAACGCCTGGATACTAAAAACCATGTACATGCGCCATATTGAGGAGATGGATAAAGAATTTAAGAACTTTAAGCCTGATTCAGTGCAAAGGAGCGGTCTTTTCAAAAAAGCAAACGCCTCCTCCAATTCCATCGTGGACTGGATTAACAGGCGTGAATCAACCTGCTTTATATGCGACAGCGTAAACAAGACCTTTAATGCATACATGAAGACCTTCTTCACTATGTATGAAAAGGATCCTGAACTAAAAGAAAAATTAAAGAACACAAAAGGATTTTGTCTCGATCACCTGAAAGTGGTTCTGGAAGGAGCCGACACTTATTTAAAAGGTGATAAGCGCAAAGAATTTTACGATATCGTGCTCCCTCTAATGCACGACAACATGAACCGCATATATGAAGATGTTGCATGGTTCATCGAAAAATATGATTATAAAAATAAAGATGCCGACTGGAAAGATTCCAAAGATGCGATCCAGCGCGGTATGCAGAAGCTTCGCGGAAGTGATCCATCACTTCCACCACATGTTCTCAAAAAATAAAATCACCCGGTATTCTGCCGGCCATCTAGTGGCTGTGCAAAATACCGGGTAATTTTTATTTCATTACGATGTTTACAATACGTCCCGGAACATAAATCTCTTTTACAATATTTCCTGTAAGCTTATCTGCAATAACATCCTTTGCTTTTGCAATAACCTCATCCTTAGGATCCTGTTTTCCGATTTCAAGAGTGCCCTTAGTCTTTCCGTTGATCTGTACAGCAATCTCTACTGTATCCTCAACAGTCTTTGCCTCATCGTATACCGGCCATGGCTCAAATGCGATTGTATCGTCATGTCCCATTCTCTGCCAGATTTCCTCACCAACATGTGGACATACACAAGAAAGCATCTTGATAAGCCCCTCTGCAAACTCTCTAGGACATCTGCCTGCCTTGTATACTTCATTGACAAAAATCATCATCTGGCTGATAGCTGTATTGTAGCCAAGTGCCTCGAAGTCGTTTGTGACCTTCTTTACTGTCTGATGATAGATTCTTGTGAGCTTTCCATCATCCTCTTCGATAATATTCTCAGGCTCTGTAAAGAAATTCCATACACGTGTGATGAATCTCTTTGCTCCCTGTACGTTGCTGTCGTTCCAAGGCTTTGAAACCTCAAGTGGTCCCATGAACATCTCGTAGAGACGAAGTGTATCAGCGCCGTACTCCTCGACTACATCACTAGGATTTACTACGAACTCCGGGAATCTCTTGCCCATCTTGATACCGTTTGATCCAAGGATCATTCCCTGATGTACGAGCTTCTTAAAAGGCTCCTTTACAGGAGATAAGCCCTGATCAAAGAGGAATCTGTTCCAGATTCTTGAATACATGAGGTGTCCTACCGCATGCTCCGGTCCACCAACATAGAGATCTACAGGCATCCAGTGCTTTAAGAGCTCCTGATTTGCAAATTCCTTATCATTGTGTGGATCGATATATCTCATATAATACCATGAGGATCCTGCCGAACCAGGCATGGTGGATGTCTCACGAGTACCCTTTACGCCGTTTCTGTCATACTGCTTCCACTCTGTAGCGTTCTCAAGAGGTGCCTTGCCATTCTTGCCCTTGTAATCCTCAAGCTCAGGAAGGACAAGCGGAAGCTCATCATCAGGAAGGAAATAGATTGAACCATCCTCCTTGTATACACATGGAACAGGCTCTCCCCAGTATCTCTGACGTGCAAAAATCCACTCACGGAACTTGTAGTTTACAGTTCTCTTTGCCACGCCCATCTTCTCAAGCTTGGCTGTGATAGCTTCCTTAGCATCCTCAACTACCATTCCGGTAAACTCCTCTGAGTTGATGAGCTTGCAGCCCTTTCCAAGGTAATCGTGCTTCTCAAATGCATGCTCTGATACATCTGCACCATCAATTACCTGAATCATCTCAATATCATGAGCCTGTGCATACTCGAAATCTCGCTGATCATGGGTAGGAACTGCCATAACAGCACCTGTACCATAGCTTGCCAGTACGAAATCACCGATGAACATGCGCACTTCCCTGCCGTTTACAGGGTTGATACAATGAAGTCCCTTAAGCTCACAGCCTGACTTTGTCTTGTTAAGCTCAGTTCTGTCCATATCGCTCTTCTTTACAGTCTCATCTATGTAAGCCTGAACCTCTTCTTTGTTCTCGACTCTGTCCATGAGACCCTTTACTATATCCCCGTCCGGAGCAAGCACCATAAATGTGATACCATATATTGTCTCGATACATGTAGTAAAGATAGAGAACTCTCCACCACCTACAATCTGGAATTTGACCTCGACACCTGTGCTCTTGCCAATCCAGTTTCTCTGCATTTCCTTGGTAGACTCAGGCCAGTCTATCTCATCAAGCCCCTCAAGGAGCTTTTCTGCAAATGCCGGCTGGTCAATAACCCACTGTTTCATGTTCTTGCGGACTACAGGATATCCGCCACGCTCTGACTTGCCATCTATAACCTCATCGTTTGAGAGAACTGTTCCAAGCTCCTCGCACCAGTTTACAGGCATATCAATATGCTTTGCATATCCGGCCTCATAAAGCTTCTTGAAAATCCACTGTGTCCACTTGTAAAACTCAGGGTCACTTGTAGAAATCATCTTTGACCAGTCATAATCAAAACCAAGCTCTCTTAACTGCTTTGAGAAGGTCTCTATATTCTTCTGAGTGAAACCGTTTGGATGATGACCTGTGTTTACAGCATACTGCTCTGCCGGTAAACCGAATGAATCATATCCCATCGGATGAAGTACATTGTAGCCCTGCATTCTCTTCATACGCGACATGATATCTGTAGCTGTATAGCCCTCCGGATGTCCAGCGTGAAGGCCTACTCCTGAAGGGTAAGGGAACATATCAAGTGCATAGTATTTAGGCTTTGAAAAATCCCAAACATCTGTCTTGAATGTCTCGTGTTCTTTCCAGTATTCCTGCCATTTTTTCTCTATGGCCTTGTGATTGTATGGTTCTGACATACTTGCCTCCTTATATCAAAAACGCTCCGCCTCTCAAAGAGACGAAGGCGTATTTTTAATCCGTCTGATTAACATTCATAATTTTACACATCACACTATATTTTGTCAAGTTTTGCTATATAAAAAACCCGGTGCATTACTGCCCCGGGTCTTATTGTCATATATATCTGACAGATTAGTTGTTGATGAGCTTGTCGCTCTCATCATTCCAGCTGTAAAGCTTACGGATTTCCTCACCAACCTTCTCTGAAGGATGCTCAGAAGCAAGCTTTCTCATAGCCTTGAAGTGTACCTGACGTCCTGCTGGTGACATATCAAGTAAGAACTCCTTAGCAAATGTACCATCCTGGATGTCGGAAAGAATCTTCTTCATAGCTTTCTTTGTCTCAGCTGTAACAATCTTAGGTCCTGTTACATAATCACCATACTCAGCTGTATTAGAGATAGAGTATCTCATACCTGCAAAGCCTGACTGGTAGATAAGGTCTACGATGAGCTTCATCTCATGGATACACTCAAAGTAAGCATTTCTTGGGTCGTAACCGGCATCGCAAAGTGTTTCAAAACCTGCCTGCATAAGTGCACAAACACCGCCACAAAGAACAGCCTGTTCACCGAAGAGGTCTGTTTCTGTTTCTGTTCTGAATGTTGTTTCAAGAACGCCGGCTCTTGCACCGCCGATACCGAGTGCATATGCAAGTGCGAGATCCTTAGCCTGACCTGTAGCATCCTGTTCAACAGCAACGAGGCAAGGTACACCCTTACCAACCTGATACTCTGAACGAACTGTGTGGCCAGGTCCCTTAGGAGCTACCATTGTAACATCAACATCCTTTGGAGGCTTGATGCAACCGAAGTGAATGTTAAAGCCGTGAGCGAACATAAGCATATTGCCTGCTTCGAGGTTTGGCTCGATGTCGTTCTTGTAAAGAGCTGCCTGCTTTTCATCGTTGATAAGAATCATGATGATGTCAGCCTGCTTTGCAGCCTCTGCTGATGTATATACCTTAAAGCCCTGTGCCTCAGCCTTTGCCCAGCTCTTGCTGCCTTTGTAAAGACCGACGATTACATCACAACCTGAATCCCTGAGGTTGAGAGCGTGTGCATGACCCTGGCTGCCGTAACCGATAATAGCAATTTTCTTACCCTTGAGAAGGTCAAGGTTGCAATCTGACTGATAGTAGATTGGTGCTGTCATGTTTTTTGTGTAGTCTTTCATATTAAAGTCCTCCTTACCGCAAACGCGGCATATAAATTAAAATATATGCTAACTGTAAGATTAAACGGAAACCGAAGCTGTGCCTCTGTCGATGGCAACAGTACCTGTTCTTACAATCTCACGGATACCATAAGGCTTGAGTAAGTCAACAAGCGTGTTGATGCGGCTTGCACATTCGCAGTACTCAACGGTAACTGACGAAGGGGATACATCAACGATTTTCGCCTGCATAATTTCAACCGTTTTGACAATTTCGGCTCTTTTTGAGGCGGCGCAATGAACCTTGATTAAAACAAGCTCACGGCTGATAAATTCGCCCTCGTTAAGCCTTTTTACCTTAATAACGGGAATGAGCTTGTTGAGCTGTTTTTCAAGCTGTTCAACAATGTACTCGTCACCGTTTGCAACGATTGTGATTCGGGAAACCGACGGGTCCTGAGTAACACCTACTGCAAGTGAGTCGATGTTAAAACCTCGGCGAGAGAAAAGTCCCGAAATCTTTGAAAGAACGCCCGCCTGATTTTCAACAAGTATTGATAATGTATACTGCATTTTATCACCTCATTAAATTGACGGAGTGTCGGGGTGAACATCGCAAACAAGAATGAACGGTTTTTCCGAATCAACAATACCCTTGATGATGTTTTCGGCTTCCTTGTTTGAATGAGCCTCTGCATGGTCAATGCCGTAAGCATCGGCAATCTTCAAGAAGTCGGGATCACCGTTGAGAATTGTTGCGGAGTGTCTGCCGCCGTAGTGTTTGTCCTGAAGTTCACGAACCATTCCGAGTCGTGCGTTTTTCATAATGATGATTTTAATTCCGAGCTGATTGCCTGCAATAGTCGCAAGCTCATTAAGCCCCATCTGAAAACTGCCGTCACCGCAGATTACAATAACATCACGGTCGGGTCTTGCAAACTTTGCACCGATTGCAGCGGGAATTGAGTAACCCATTGTACCCATACCGCCTGTTGTGAGGAATCTGCCCTCACGAATACGGAAGTTGTTTGCACACCAGATTTGATTTTGTCCTACATCGGCAACAAGAATTGCCTTCGAGCGGAACATTGCACTGAGATGACCGACAAGTGTTCTCGGCTCAACAAAGCCGTCAAAAACGGGAGGCTCACGGTAAAGGTCTTTTTTCCAGTTCTTTACGGTTTCGCTCCACATTGTTGTAACCTTGTAATCGCCGATGCTGTCAAGCAGCATATTGATGACATTTTTCATATCGCCTACAATCGGAATTTCTGTTTTAACATTCTTACCGATTTCAGCAGGGTCAATGTCAATGTGAATTACCTTTGTGTTTTCACTCATCTGGTCGGGAGCCGCAACAGCTCTGTCACCGAGTCTTGCACCGCATACGATTACAAGGTCGGCTTCGTGAAGAGCACGGTTGGCAACAGCCTTGCCGTGAGTGCCGAGCATTCCGAGATAAAGCTCATGCTCGCTGGGCATAACACCGATGCCCATCATAGTTGAAATAACGGGGATACCCGTAGTTTCTGCAAATTTTTGAAGCTTAAGCTTGATACCCGAACTCAGCACGCCGCCGCCTGATACGATAACAGGACGCTTGCTTGCGTTGATGGCCTCAACAGCCTTTTTAACCTGAATTGCGTGTCCCTTAGTATTCGGCTTGTAACCGATAATGTTTACGCTTTCGGGATATTCAAAACTTTCAATTTCATTTTCCTGAATATCAACGGGAATGTCGATAAGTACAGGACCGGGTCTGCCGGTTGAGGCAATATGGAAAGCCTCTTTGAAAACTCTCGGAAGGTCTTCTGTTTTGCTGACGAGATAACTGTGCTTTACAAACGGTTCACAAGCTCCCGTGATGTCAGCTTCCTGAAAGACATCTCTGCCGAGAAGGTCGGAACGAACCTGACCTGTAATGGCAACAATCGGAATAGAGTCCGTATAGGCGGTTGCAATGCCTGTGATGAGGTTGGTTGCACCGGGACCGGAAGTTGCCACGCAAACACCGGGACGATTACTGCATCTTGCATAGCCGCTTGCCGCATGAGCAGCGTTCTGTTCCTGACGAACAAGAATGTGGGTAATGCTCGAATCGTAAACTTTATCGTAAAATGGGCAGATAGCCGCACCGGGATAACCAAAGACTATGTCAACGCCCTCGGCTTCCAAACATTTTACCATAATTTCAGCACCGCTGATCATTATGTTTTGTCCCTCCTATCCTTATTTATTGTGAGCAAAAGGTGTTTTGTAACAATAAATATACCTTTTTGCTTTACCGCTAATTATACAATAAATACCTTAAAAAGTAAAGAGCAGTATTGCCCATAAATTAAATTTTTTGCAGGATTTTGAACGGCTGTTTCGTATGAATGTGCAGAAGGGCAGCGCAGGGGCTGCACTTCGTCGGACCGGGACGAAACCGAAAGGAGGTGGGTGGATCGTTGACGACCTTGGAATTCAGCGCGATGGTGCAAAAATACCAGTCGCTCGTGTATACGGTCTGCCACCAGCTGGTGCCGGACGAGGGCGATGCCCAGGATCTGGCACAGGAGACCTTTCTGGCCGCATGGCGGGCCATTGACCGCTGCCCGCCCGGGTACGAAAAGCAGTGGCTGGCGCGTATCGCTTCCAACAAAGCCAAGGACTACCTGCGCAGTGCGTGGGTGCGCCGGGTGAACACCCCGGGAGATGATATCCTTGCACTGGAAGGCGCGCCGCCCGGCTCCGACCCGGAGCAGCAGGTGCTGGAT
>ERZ780075.990-NODE-990-length-10946-cov-3.557525_pt1 | contig 10946 bp, 7 predicted proteins | sample MGYA00511839_ERZ780075 | MGnify/ENA primary metagenome ERZ780075 (study PRJEB29588, sample SAMEA2155953) | human gut metagenome | biome: human gut; feature: human-associated habitat; material: faeces | place: Denmark | collected 2008/2010 ...
TCATTTATTCCTGAATTTAACTATGCTATTCGTGAGCTTTATAAAAGTATTATTTCGTATTTAGTCACAGGTATTGATGATAAAGAATACCAACCGGAGGAAAAGGCTTCTGTTAGAAAAACCAGATTAAACGGAAAAAAAGAATACTTATTGGAAGAAATAGATAAAGCTAAGACAAAATTGAATTCTTTAGGTGATGCGGATTATATAACTATAACGGATAAGGGCTTTCTTGATAATACTGAGCTTCAACTGAAAGATTTCTCCATCAAGTTGGATGAGTTGTATGAAAAGAAGAATACATATAAGGAGGATTTAGAGCGTTTGCTGAGATTGTTGAAAAATCAGGAATTGTTTATTGGCAAGTTAAAAGGTCTTTTAGCCATTTATAAGCAAGATTTGAATAGATTGAATTTTGTCAATTCTGGTTTTTCAATGATGTCTGCTCTAGGTAACGTGAAATGCCCTTTGTGTGGTTCTGATGTAGCGATAGAGTCTCTAATGGGGGCTGATTCCGAAGTCTATGAAAAGGCTATAGAAAAAGAATATGCTAATACCTGTTTTAAGATTAAGGATATAGAGAATCTTATTGCTTCTAAAGAACAAGATAGTCAGAGAACTGCTAATAAAGTGGGAGAATTGAATTTAGAGCTTACTAGGGTCAATAATAAAATTGATGAAGTTAAGCCTAACTTTTCGCAGTTGAAGCATGTTTTTTCTGTAGCCCAAAGGAATATGGAAAAGAAGTTTAAACATCAAGAATTGGAAAGATTTATAAATGACAAAACAGCTGAATTGCAAACTCTTGAGACTTTGATTAAAAACTGTAATAGTAAATCTGATAGTGTAGAGTATTTTAAAGAGTACATGAATCAGAAATTACTTGATGAGATAAAGGAAACATTAAATGCCTGGAAGTACGAATGTGATGGAATTCAAAATGTAGGCTTTGATGATAAGACTTTTGATATAAAGATAGATGGGAGAACTAGAACTAGTTATGGTAAAGGTAATCGATCTGTATCAACTGCTGCTGTGATGATTTCTTTATTTGATTATATTCATAAAAAAGGGCGCGCGTTTTCTGATATATTAATTCTTGATTCTCCTCTCTGTACAAAATATGACAATAAGATAGATGTTCGTGCAAATGATGAGGATGCATTAACGCCAAAGGGTGTTATTGATTCTTTTGCTAAATATTGTAATGATAAGGATTGGAAGTATCAGATCATCATCTTGGATAATAAAATAACCAATGATATTGAGGTTGATACATTTGGCGGAGCGGCAACCCTTCAAGTTTGGGCGAGTGTATGGATATTGCGTGCTGAGTGTGTTCCTCTTCCACTTGTTTATCAATGTGGGCATGGTGCTCGGCTTGACACCGGTTATCGGTATTCCTCTGCCTTTCTTCAGTTATGGAGGTAGTTCGCTTTGGGGTTTCACCATCTTGCTCTTCATCTTCCTGAGGATTGATGCCGGAAGAAATCTGGTGAGAAGCTAGGGGAGATTGAGATATAAGAGATGAAATGAATTGGAGCTTTGGACTTGTGATGACAATGACAATTACAGTTCGATTTTCCGCACCCTCCTTTTTAGATATAAATGAATAAGAAAAGTCCTCTTATGAGATACTCTTTCGAGTGTCTGATAAGAGGACTTTTTGGTATGTTCTCAACGTTTTTCGAGTTTGATTCCGATGTCGCTGATGCCAGGAAGGATTTCTCGCTTCATGTCGTGGCGAATCATGATGTGGATGGAGTCATTCTCGTTGAAGTGATACAGGTTGATGGGGAAGTTGTATTGGTAATAACTGATTCCCTGACCTGTTGTCACGCCATCCTTATTGATGAGGTTACACTGGATGGTATCGAGCTTGACGATCTTTTCCCCATGGGCGACTTTCTTGGCTTGATGGCTCTTGACACCCATGATTTGCAACTTGTTTCTTTCTTCCTTCTCCTTCTTGCTCTCCTGATTAGGGAAGATTTCTTGCTCTACGATCAGCGTGATGCCCATGAAAGGATAGGCACCCGTGATGCGCAAGCCCAGATTCTCTTGATAGAGCCCGGTGGAGGTCAATGGAGGAATGGCAAACGAGAGTGTGTCGTTCTTCTCCCATCCAGCAATAGGAGTGTGGGCATATTTGTAATATACCGTTGACTCCTTGCAGGATGTAACCATCATCGACAAGCTAAGGTTCCCTATTATTAATAAGGTGTAGAATAATCTTTTCATTTCTTATTCTCCCTGCTATTTGTTTCCTTATTCGCCTTGCTGAGGTTGAGGGCGATTGTCGCCTTGAGGTCGCTCGCCTTGAGGTCGATTGTTTTGAGGACGTTCGCCTTGCTGACGCTCACCTTGTGGGCGGTTGTTTTGAGGGCGTTCGCCTTGTCTGCGCTCACCTCGGTTTCGGTTGTCACGACGGCGATTGTTGTTTTGTCTATTATTTCTACGTTCGCCTCTTTCGCCTTGCGGAGCATTGCCCTGCTGGCTTCTCTCTCCCTGGAAAGCATTGCCTTGCTGGCTTCTCTCTCCCTGCGGAGCATTGCCTTGCTGGCTTCTCTCACCCTGCTGGTTTCTCTCTCCCTGTGGGCGATTGTTGCGATTTCTATTATTGTTCTTTTTCTTTCTCTTCGCCTTGTCGAATCGGCTGAGGTCTGCTTCGGCAAGAAGGTCGGCAGACTTTGGCTTCTCCTTCACCTTGCCATTCTCCATGAGGCTGAGAGGTTTCTCGCCACGACGATTCATCTCGATGATTTCCATCGCACGCTCTGCCGTGATGGTCTCCAAGTTGGAAGCCATGTTCTTGTCGGAAGAGTAGGTGATGAGACCAGCCAAGATGTCGGTCTTAAATTGGTGGAAGTCGCCATCGGCGGTCTGCAAGACAATGTCACGTGCAGGAATCTTCTTGCTAGCCTCCACATAGTTGTCCACCTCATAGTTGAGGCAGCACTTCAACTTGGCGCACATGCCGGCAAGCTTCTGAGGATTGAGCGAGATGTCCTGGTAGCGTGCGGCATTGGTGCTCACGCTCACGAAGTTCTTCATCCAAGTGGCGCAACAAAGCTCGCGTCCGCAAGGTCCGGTACCACCGATGCGACCAGCCTCTTGTCGAGCACCGATCTGCTTCATCTCGATACGAACATGGAAGGTATCGGCGAGCACCTTGATGAGTTGACGGAAATCGACACGTTCGTCGGCGATGTAGTAGAATATCGCCTTGTTGCCATCGCCTTGGTATTCCACGTCACCGATCTTCATCTTCAGACCGAGGTCTTTGGCAATCTGTCGGCTCTGTATCATCGTGCCATGCTCACGGCTCTTCGCCTCCTTGCACTTCTCGATATCTACAGGCTTGGCGATGCGGTAGATGCGCTTGATGTCGTCGGATGACTTGAGGTTGGCTTTCTTGATTTGAAGCTTCACCAGTCTTCCGGTGAGAGTTACCACACCGATGTCGTGTCCAGGACTTGCCTCTACAGCCACCACGTCGCCCTTCTTGAGGTCGAGGTTGTTGACATTATGATAATATCCCTTGCGGGTATTCTTGAACTGCACCTCCACGAGGTCGGTGCTCTCGGCATTGCCCGGTACGTCGGCAAGCCAGTCGTAGGTATTCAGTTGGCGGTCTTGGCGACCAGCGGCTTTACAACAAAGTCCACGGTCACAACCATGCCACATTCTGAATTTCATATCTTTGTAATCCACGCTGCGTTTTTTTTAATTAAGAATTAATAATTAAGAATGAATAATGAGGCTTGCGCCATCGTTATCATCCTTGGGGTTATATTGATTATATGATTGATGTCACTTCCTAATGAGCAGGACGATGATTTTGAGTGCGAGGTCGAAGAAGACAATCTTGGCATTGGCATTCTGACCGATGAATCGCTTGCACTCATCGAAGAGGTTGAAGATGTCGATGACGTTTGCCTCGTTGATGAATCGGGCGAAGTTTCGGGCGAATTCCTCTTCCTCTTGCGTCATGTAGGTGAGTTCCTCGTTGCGGAAATTGTACATGAAGCTCTCCCTCACCATGTGGTTGAAGTAATCGAGCATACGCTTCTGCTTCTCTCGTCCGAAGGTAGCCACCACCTCGCTCCACTTCTTCAGGTCGTGGATGTTGCGCATGTAGGCGAGTCGCATCAGCATGATAAACATATCGAGATGCTGGCGATTCTCATTGCCGGAATCAAGTTCCTCCAGGGCTGCATTCCAATTGCCATGGGCGATGCGCGCGATGCGATGCGCCATATTTGGCTCCAAGGCTCGGCGCTCGATAAGTGCTTGCTCCAGGCTCTCGTCGTCTATCTTCTTGAAGTCGATGCGCTGGGTACGGCTTCGGATGGTCTCCAAGAGGAGTTCCGGTTCCTCGCTCACCATGATAAAGAAGGTCTTCGAAGGAGGTTCCTCCAAGAGTTTCAGTATCTTGTTGGCACTAGGCAGGTTCATACGCTCGGGAAGCCAGATAAGGCTCACCTTGTAGCCGCCCATCACCGACTTGAAGTTGAGCTTGTGCGAGATGTCGTCGGCTTCCTCTGCCGTGATGATGGCTTGCTTGTTGAGGTCGGTGTCGGTCTTGCCGATGCGTCTCATCCATTCGTCTATCTGGAAGTAGGGACCCTTGGCAAGCATCTCTCTCCACTGGGTGGCGAAGTCATCGCTCACCGGCTTGTGGTCGCTAGGCATATCCGAAGTCTTGATAGTGGGGTAGGTGAAGTGGAGGTCGGGATGTTCCCACTTCTTGAGCATCGCCTTGGCTCGGCGCTGTTCATCGGAGAGGGATTCCCCCGGTGCCAGGTTGGCTTCGTCACGCTCGCCCATCAGATAACTGGCAAACACCAATGCCGTCGCCATCTTGCCGCATCCTCTCGGACCGCAGAATAGCAAGGCGTGGGGGATTCGGTTCTCCTCCACCATCTGCATGAGGCGTCCCCATACTTCCTTCTGACCTATGACTTCATGAATCGACATTTTTTTATTTTAGAATAAAGTTTTTGCAATCTGCTTCACGCTATCTACGGCTGATACGGTGAAGAAATGCACATTGTTGTAACCATGTGCGAAGAGGTCTTTCACCTGTGCCGTGGTCCACTCAATGCCGAGTGCCTTGGCATCCTCATCGGTCTTGCACTTCAATACCTCCTGGGCGAGTGCCTCTGGGATGTCGCAATGGAAGGTCTTAGGCACGACGGTGAGCTGGGAGAGCTTGGCGAATGGCTTGAGGGCAGGGATGATAGGAATCGTGACGCCCATCTGTCGAGCCTTCTCCACAAACTGGTAGAACTTCTCGTTGTCGTAGAAGAGCTGTGTGACGGCATAAGATGCGCCGAGCTGCTGCTTCTCCAAGAGGTGCTGCATGTCCATCTCCAAGTTGGGAGCTTCCTCGTGCTTCTCAGGGTAGCAAGCCACGCCATAGCAGAACTTCTCGCCAGGGTGCTTGATAGGAGTGCCATCGGCAAAGAAACCCTCGTTGAACTGTGCCACCTGCTTCAAGAGGTCGGTGGCATGGGCATGACCATTAGGGGTTGGGGCAAACTGGCGGTCTTCCTTCGCCTTGTCACCACGGAGCAAGAGCACATTGCTGATGCCGAGGAACTGAAGGTCGAGCAACTCATACTCGATGTCTTCCTTGCTGGCACCACTACAGATGACGTGAGGGATGACAGGGATGTCGTACTTGTTCTGGATAGCACCAGCGATGGCAACCGTACCCGGACGGCGGCGCACACGTTGGCGAGTGAGCAAGCCGTTCTCCAGCTCCTTATACACATACTCGCTATGATGAGTGGTGATGTTGATGAAGCGAGGACCAAACTCTTTCAAGGAGTCGATGGTGCGGAAGAGAGCCGCCGTGCCATTGCCCTTCAATGGAGGAAGAACCTCGAAAGAGAATCCCTTCTTGTCTCCTTCTTTATCTAAAAATTCTGCTATGTTCATATCTTCTTATTGAATTATATGGTGTTATCATCGCCATACATGATACAAGTATGGGCGTATTTGTTTGCAAAAATACGAAAAAATAGGGGGAAATGCAAAAAAATGGGGGAAAAACGAAGATTTGACGTATTATTTAATAAGAAATCATGTAATATCAGATGCAAAAGGACGTTTTTTCAAAGAGACTACTTGAAAATATAATGTTCTCATCTCCTCATGGAGAAATGCTATTCTCGATGCTGTTAGAACATAAATTTAAAACCTATATAATTATGCAACAAAATCAAACGGGCTCTAAAGCCTATCTTATCAGAATTGTGATGGTCGCCGTACTCGGCGGTCTGCTTTTCGGCTATGACACCGCCGTGATTTCTGGTGCCGAAAAGGGTTTGCAGGCATTCTTCATGGGTGCCACCGACTTTACCTATACCGACTTTTGGCATGGCTTCACCAGTTCGAGTGCCTTGATCGGATGTATCATCGGTTCGGCGCTCTCAGGCGTGCTTGCTTCCAACTGGGGACGTAAGCGTACCTTAATTTTCGCCGGTGTGATGTTCTTCGTCTCTGCATGGGGTTCCATGTGTCCTGAGACGATGGTTCTCCCAGAGGGAAAACCAAACCTCACCTTGCTCATCGTGTTCAACATCTATCGTGTGATCGGTGGTGTCGGCGTGGGATTGGCTTCTGCCGTCTGCCCGATGTATATCGGTGAGATTGCCCCTAGCAATATCCGTGGTATGCTCGTGAGCTGGAACCAGTTTGCCATCATCTTCGGTCAGTTGGTGGTATATTTCGTCAACTTCTTCATCCTCGGTGACCACATTGCTCCTGCCATCCAGAGCATCGGCAATGGTATGAACGAGATTCTCAATGGAGGAGAGGCTGCATGGGCTATCGAGACTGGTTGGAGATATATGTTCGGTTCGGAGATGGTGCCAGCGGGCTTGTTCGCCGTGCTCATCTGCTTCGTGCCGGAGACTCCTCGCTATCTCGCCATGGTAGGTCAGGACGACAAGGCTTTGCATGTGCTCACTCGCATCAATGGTGACTTGGAGGCTGAGAATATCTTGAGCGAAATCAAGAACACCGTGACCGAGAAGACCGAGAAGTTGATGACCTATGGTTTCCTCTGCATCTTCGTGGGCGTGATGCTCTCTGTATTCCAGCAGGCTGTGGGTATCAATGCCGTGCTCTACTATGCTCCTCGTATCTATGAGGCAATGGGCTTCGACAATCCTATGGTGCTCACCGTGTTCAATGGTATCGTCAACCTGGGCTTCACTTGCGTGGCTATCTTCACCGTGGAGAAGTTGGGTCGCAAGCCTTTGCTCATCGTCGGTTCGCTCGGTATGGCATTGGGTGCTATCGGTGTTGCCATCACCTTCGGCAATCCTAGCATGCAACTCTTCTGCATGGTTTCCATCATGGTATATTCAGCATCCTTCATGTTCTCTTGGGGACCTATCTGCTGGGTGCTCATCGCCGAGGTATTCCCAAATACCATCCGTGGTGCAGCCGTTGCCATCGCCGTTGCCTTCCAGTGGATTTTCAACTGGATCGTCTCCACTTCCTTCGTGCCACTTGCCAATAGCATGGGCTACTGGTTCACCTACGGCTTGTATGGAGTGATCTGTATCATTGCCGCCATCTTCGTATGGAAGCTCGTGCCAGAGACCAAGGGCAAGACCTTGGAGGATATGACCAAGCTTTGGAAGAAAGAATAAGACATCGTGATGCCGTCCTGCTCGCTCTTTAGGGCAGGATGGCTTAAGGACATAAAATAAGGCGCAATCGTCATCCCGACGGTTGCGCCTTTTATCATTTCTTTCGAATGAGTTTATTTAAGAGAGTATTAACTAAATTGCACCATATTTGTGATGTATTGTTTCTTGTAAGAACCTTATAAAATGTTTTATTATATGGTCTTTATCTTGTGCTGTTTTTTTTAATTGCTCTTCTTCTTCCAAGCGTTGCGGATGGCAAAGCTTACTGTTTTGGTGCCACTGCTGATGCTATTAGAGATATAGTTGGTCTGCTTGCCATCTACCAAGATGTTGTACAAGTAGAATGGGAAGCCCATCTGCTTGGTGCCCCACTGGCAGTAGCCTGAGTAATATGCGTTGTAACCGAAGTTCAATACTACCTCGTGTGACTTGTTGTCTGCACCATAGTTGAGGTTCAACTTGATAGGTGAAGGGCAAGCGTAGATGTATGCCAAGGACTGGTTGCTGTTAGGCAAAACCATATACTTGATCTTGATGGTCTGTGGCTCAACCTTTGAGATAGCCTCCTTCAAGTCAGCATCGCTGATGTGCTCTGCCAACTTAGCTACAGGGAAGTTTCTTACAGTCATGGTGCTATCGAAAATCATACTGATGGATACTTGTGTGTCAACAGAGTCTGTCTGATTCTTGACGTCAGCATCGTTCTTGTGGTCCCACAAGATTTTCATGTCAGAGTAAGTACCTGCCATGGCCATATTGCTCTGGTAAGCCTTTTGCTGTTCGAGGGTGAGATAGCTATAGGTATCATCACCTGTGTTACATGATGTGAAGGCGAATGCTGCAAGGCATACTGCCACTACTGAAAGTAATTTGAATTTCTTCATTGTTTTTTCTTGTTATTTTATGATTGTTTGTATTCTAGTCCTTTCTTCTCGCTAGCGTTCTTCCTCTATCTGTAGAAAAACGCTGCAAAACTACATATATAAACTAGGAAAACAAAATATCTTGCACGAAAATCTAGTTAATGTTTGTTAAGCGTGGAAAAAGGGGGTTCCGATTCTGCACCGAGAAATATATTGGCAAAGGCAATATTTCTCTTGCTCAGTCGTTTAACTTGAAATAGTCGGGATTACTGGACTCGAACCAGCGACCTCGCGCCCCCCAGACGTGTGCGCTACCAACTGCGCCAAATCCCGAAACCTTTTGGTTTTTGTGCTGCAAAGGTAGGGGAAAGTTTTCGATTTCACAAAGATATTAGGAGTTTTTAGGAATTTTCTAATGGAACGAAACGTATCTGGGAGGAGATGTATTGAAAGAAAACAATTAAAAAAGCAATATGTTTATGAAGAAATGGAATTGGATGAGGCTGAGACTGATGCCTCTCTTTGCGGCTTTCTTGCTCTTGTTGGGATGTACGGGAAGCAAGGCTGAACGCAAGTTGTTGAAAGATGCCGCTTCGGAAATCTATTCGGAGCTGGAGAAGTCGGCGAAGGAAGCTTCTTCCGATCCTGTGTCGGATGACAAGTCGAACGATGGAGATTCTTATGCCCAGGATGAAGAAAAAGAGATTTCGCCTACAGCTTCATCGAAGTATGATGGTGTCGAAATCCCCGTCTATACGAAGGGAAATCTCTCCGAAACCATCAAGCATCGCTATTCCTATACCGTATCTTACAATCATCAGATGAAAAACCCTAACTGGGTGGCTTGGTCTATCACCGCCGACCATGCTTCGGGCAAGGTGCAGCGCACGGACTTCTGGGATGATGATGACATGCCAGATCCTAAGGGCTATCTCTCTGATTACTATAACAGTGGATATGATAGAGGGCACATGTGTCCGGCTGGCGACAACAAGTGGAGCGAGAAGGCGATGGAGGATTGCTTCAGAATCACCAATATGTGTCCACAAGATGGTGGGTTGAACCGTGGTATGTGGAACTCCATCGAACAGCAATGCCGTGCTTGGGCTAAGAAATATAGTAAGGTGTATGTGGTGTGTGGACCTATCTACCTCAACCAGCAACATCGCAAGATAGGCAAGAACAAGGTGGTGGTGCCTGAGGCTTTCTTCAAGGTGGTGCTTTGCATGGAGGGTACTCCGAAAGCCATCGGTTTCATCTGTCGAAACCAGTCGCAGAAGGGCAAGAAGAAAACCGACTTCATCAATACCATCGATGATGTGGAGCGTATCACGGGTTACGACTTCTTCTCTAAGTTGCCCGATGACATCGAGGATAAGGTGGAGGCTCACGCCGACATCAATGAGTGGTAGAAAAATACCAATGCATCATTAATCTGTTCCTAAAAGAGATATATACGAAAAAAGGACTTCCCTAAAGAGAAGTCCTTTTTCATTGGATCTTGTGACTCGCATGGGGCTCGAACCCATGACCCCAACATTAAAAGTGTTGTGCTCTACCAGCTGAGCTAGCGAGTCAATCTCCAACTTATGTTTCAAAAGCGAGTGCAAAGGTACGACATTTTTCTGAATCCTCCAAATAAAATGCCATATTTTTGCAAAAATCGTATGTTTTTTCTTCTTTTTCCTCCTAGATACTCTTCTTTTCTCTCTGTTTTCATTCTTTGAGAGCTGTGTTTTACGCTCCTAGGAGTGTAAGCTTGTATCCCTAGGAGTGTTCTCCTTCAATTCGCTGACGATTTCTTCCGCACTATGCGAGGTGCCGTATTGTGGCTTTTCCCTCGTTACGTATCTCTGCCAATAGGCAATGAGAAGGGTGGTGAGCGGAAGGGCGACAATCAAACCGAGGAAGCCCAACAAGGCTCCCCATACGGAGAGGCTGAGTAGGAGGATGGCTGGGTTGAGTCCCATCGCCTTGCCCATAATCTTTGGCGTAACCACCATGTCGGTAAGTATCTGTACCACACAGAATACCAAGAATGCCAAGCCAAAGACTATCCAGAAGTTCTGTCCGGTGTCTGCTGCCTTGAGCATGGCAAGGAATGCCGTAGGGATGAGGGCAAAGGTATGGAGGTAAGGTACCAAGTCCATGATGCCTATCAAGATGCCCAAGCCTATCGCCATCGGGAAACCGATGATGGTGAAGCCGATGCAGAACATGATGCCCATGCAGAGAGCCACCATTCCTTGTCCACGGATGTAATTGTTGAGTTCCCTTTCCACGTCCTTCATCAACTCTTGCCAGAAAGGGCGGCTCTTCTTCGGGAAGATGCGAATCCAGTTGGCGGTCAACGTCTCGTAATCGAGCAGGATGAAGAACATATATAATAAGGTAATCATCGATGCCACGATAC
>ERZ780075.998-NODE-998-length-10843-cov-3.270393_pt1 | contig 10843 bp, 6 predicted proteins | sample MGYA00511839_ERZ780075 | MGnify/ENA primary metagenome ERZ780075 (study PRJEB29588, sample SAMEA2155953) | human gut metagenome | biome: human gut; feature: human-associated habitat; material: faeces | place: Denmark | collected 2008/2010 ...
CTTTGGCGCCGTCATGCCAATCCAGAGCAAATCAGGATTGGCAGCATTGATGGCATCAATGATAGCCTTGTTGTCCTCATCCGAGAACTCGGGCTTATAAGGAGACGAATAAGTTACCACCTTCAGGTGAGGATAATCCACGGCAGCACGCTTCACGATGCTCACACCATCCAGAATCAACACATCGCCATTTGTCAGGGCATCGCAAAGAGATGATCCTTCTTTGCCGTGTTAAAAGAATGAGCATTTACTGTGTTTATGAGCAATTTGCCCTCTGGTAATGAGGCCAATTCCGCCTTACTACCCAAAATTGTTAATGTTTTTAATTTAAACATATCTATATTTTCTTATTTGATTTCATTAGTAAATTCTACTTCAATAACATCTTCAGAGTATCTTCTTCTTCACTCATTGAAGCCAGCATTTTTTCTTTCTGTGTACTATCCGTAATGTTGTTTTCTATCATGCCCTTTAAAGAGGAAAACATATTGCTGATTTTATCTTGCAGCTTCTGTTGTTCAAGAGTAATTTCTTCACCTATTGATGCCAACAGACGATCTAAGAATTTTATAATCTTAATCAAAAGTTCGATCAAATCAATCACTTTATAAAATTCCGTAAGAGGATCGAAAGTATTCAGTATAGATAAAATACCCTTTACATCACCTGGTCTTTTCTTAGAGAATTTCAGATGAACCAGCTTTGCCCTGACCATTCTAACATTTTGATCCTGTACACTCTTCTTCAAACAAGATTCCAACTTGTCTGCCATATCATGGAGTGGAACATCTGATTCGGGAATAAGCTGTTTCATTTCATACCATAGCGATTCACGAGCTTCTTTCTCTGTATATCCAACTATCTGAGTTAAGACCGAAGTCTTTACTATCAAGAAATATCGCATATTCAAGGCAGCTTCAAACTCTGTATCAGAAGACAAATAGGAATCCGTGATAGAAAGGAGATCCAACATAGAGTACATCACTAATGAATAAAGATTATTCAACTGATAGAACCTATCCAGTTGACCATTAGAAGATTTCTCACCTTTTTTAATACCCAAGAATTCATAACCTTTCTGGATTTTCTCAAATAATGCAATACTATCCAGAAACCTTTTACCATACTCGTTTAGATATTTTTCAGTAGAAGCCTTAAACTTCTTCCCTTCAAGTAAAGCCTGGATTGCATGCATATGCCTTCCATCATTACCCAGCAGACCAGTTTCATCGAGATTGACATCACTAAGACCCTGATTATTTCCAATAAGGCTCTGCAGGTATCCTATTGTGCAGATAGCATGCAGAATATTCATTATCAGCAAATAACTAGACAATAAGGAGGCATAAGGCTCTTCATCTGTAATAGCCATCGTTTCCCTGATAAGTTTTTCTGCCGATTTGTCATAATGTAGAGCGATATCCCTCATAACCTTGCCATCCCAATCTGCCCTAAACTTTTCGAGCAAATCCTGAAGAACAGAAAGAGAGTCTGAGATTTCAGGAGTCACCATGCCGGAGTCGTTCAAGATAGTTGTCAAATACCCGATCAGAGTTTTCTTCTCACCCTCTTTAAAGGAGTAAATATACTTAATACCTTCAGAAATACCAGCAACAACGTTTTTCCAATGATATCGCTTGGCATGCACATTATCAGTCTTCAATGCAGCAAGGGCACTTATGCAGACATTGATATAGACAAAGTCTATCCCCATAAGGCAAGCATTAAAAACATGAGTATTAAAGGCTTCTTCCTTCAATATCATCTCTTCTCTACTTATCGCAATCAAGACTTCTTTGCTTAATGTATCAACAGTGGCTTGCATAGATTCAACAACCCTCAGTATGTGAGCTTCTTTACCCATAATATTCTCAAAACTTATTAATTACAGATTATCATTCTAACTCAATATTTTATATATGAACCCATATAAAACCAAAGATCAAATTCAAAGCAAAGTATTGGGACATAGCTAACCATTATTAAACTTGTAATTGTAAGCCATCCGCATATAGGCCTCATTTTGTCTTTCTTTATTATAATCGGCTTCATATTGTTTCAAGCAATCACTAACCCATTTGTAAACTTGTTTGTGAAACCCTGCTTTAGCGCGAACCTTCAACAGACAATTTTTCATCGTTTTTATTAGAGGTAACATGCTTCCATTCCAAGAGAATGTACACATATTTCCATATAATTCATTCAAGACCATTTTGTTTCCTCCATAATTATTCAAAAGCCAGATTACAAAAGGATGAAACTCCTCATTATCTTCGCCACTACCCGAAGACTTTAGAATAGGACATAGAGAGGCACAAACAATAGGTCCATACTGAGAATGCCTTTTACATACTTCTTTCATTTCCTCCTCATGATCAGAGAACAAGGTTCTTTCTGAAAAACCAAATCCAGAGCCTATAGCCAAACGGATTTGGTAAAAGAAGCCAGGACGGTTATCCAAGTCAACAAGAGCCGCTATGAATTCATCCCAAATCACAGTTCTGAACTTTGTTAAAAGTATTGGGTAAATTTCCTCCACCCTTAAGATTGACGAATTAAATGAAAGATAAGCAATCAACTTACTATTAATTGTTTTTGCGAACTTATTGTCATTTGTTTTCTCTAAAACACGTTCAACTCGTCTTACATATTCGTAATTTGTACGATTGCTTTGCAAATCATAATTAATCAGAACTTCTTTATATATCGAAGACAACCTATCATCTTCATACAAAACATCCAAATACCAATATTGAGAAAGAAAATCAAAAACAGAATTTGATTCTTTAGAATGATACTTGATAATTGCTACAACTTTCAGCAAGTTTTCTACATCTGTCAATCTAATTACATTATAATAACTACTTATAGACTCATATTCCAATTTCTTAGTAGCAACATATTCCCATAAGAAATTCAAATTTGAAAAAGCGTCATCATCAATTACTGCGAGCAAAGCAATTCCTTGTTTAATGAAACCATTTTCATAGAGTTTTTTAGCCATCTCTTGCGCATTGTGTCTATCTGGCAAACATTTTATGAATCTCACCAACCAATTGCTATAAAAGTTCGAGTTCTGACGTATAATATACCCATATATCTTCTCAAGAACTTGTGGAATGTCCTCATTAGGAATTCTCGCTGCAACGTTTTTTGTAAACTCCCAAGAGGTATATTCCTTATCATTGGCAACAAGTCCTATGATTTCATCACTCAAATATTTTTGCTGGGCAATAAACTTTTCAACAAATGGCAACACCACCAGTTCCTCTTTGTTAAGAATATCTACTGATGTTTCTTCATGGGTATAAATATCATGCACTGCATTTCTCATTTCCGTTACAATAGAACGAGGCTTAAGCTTGTCAATATAACTCAATAAAGTTCTGCTGTTTTGAGGAGTTAATACATCAAAGTTCTTAATTTCAATAAGAGCTTTTTGCATTTGTCCCCAATTGTAGTTGAGGCGAGGTGCTATTTCATCTATAAAACTAAATAACAAATCACTCCTATTTCCCCTAACAAACATCCGAGCATTAACACAAACTATTCCTGCGAAATGTTCAACAACATCTGGCTCCAAATCCATCCAACTAACAGAAAGATTAAATAAACTGTCCCAATATTCATTTATCTGTTTATAAGTTGGCATAAAATCTACCAAACTTTTAAATCCGAACCTTTCAGCTCCACCTATTCTTGATAAATTGTAAGTATCAAAAGCACCTTTAATCGCTCCCAACAAAAGGTCTTTATAGGTATTTTTTTGCTCATACAGTTCATTCAAGACAGCCATCCTTTCTTTCAAATCACATTCCGTTCCAGCTAAAGCAACATGAAATAACTGGAAGAATTGTCCTTTGGAGTTGTTTGCCCATTCCTCATTTTCAGCAAGAGCTAATCTTGCTAAAGTTAATGCCGCATAATGAAAGGAATCCTTGCAAAAGCATAACTTTTCTAAAGCATTAACAATATTCCTTCTTGCTTCACCCTGCAAATTACTTTTAAGATAATCAATAGGCTTTGAGTACAAGATACCATATAAACAACTGACAACTGCCTTTGGATTCACTGTTGACATAGCGAGGATGAGTCGTGAACCCAAATCAGAGCATATAACATCCTCATCGGCGAAAGGGCCTTCATGCAATTTTAATAACTCGCCATATAATTTTTTAGCATCAGCATTGTCTTGCATAAACTCTAACCTCCTTGCCCAACTATCTATAATTGGAAAATAGAATGATTTAGGGTGTGCCGCCAGTTCTTTAATAGTATCAATGAAACCCGAACCTTGTTCTTTAATCCATTCTCCCACAAGCCAAATAGCCAATGGTTGCGGACGCATATTTATATACGAAGCATCCTCCTCCAACAGATTGCGCTCTTTTAAATGTTTCACGACCTTATGGAATAGCACCTGTCTATTTATATTATCTACTATCGGAGTAAATTTATTATTTTCTATTAAATATTTTGCCGTCTCACTATTTCCACCTGCATAATCGAACGGTTGCAGCAAAGCAATAGTCCTCATTGCTATTCTTTGGTTATTTGCATTTTCCTCATGTAAATCCAAAAGATGCTCTATCAGAACAGAGTTGTTTATCACACCTATTTCACTGGTCTTATTATATGCTTGTGTCAAAAGCAAGGCCATAAATGGAATACCTCCAGAATGAATAATCAGTTTTTGTCTATTCTCTCCGCTAATCGGACGAGTCAGATTGTTATCAATAATTCTCTCCACAACATTTTCAAGATGTATGTCTTTCATGTTCAAGACTGAATATGAACCATAATCAACATCAACGGGATCATAATAAGCAGATACAAACCGAATATTGTTGCCATAACTATTAATTGCCTCAGCAAAGACTCCCTTAGGACTATTGTCCAGCACTACTGTACAACCAGGTCGTTTTTTTGAAAGTAATTGCAATGCAGATTTAAAATTTCCATGAGAAACCTGATCGCAATAGAATACATTTTCCATGTTTCCCTTATCCTCAAAAGCTTTTACTATATGCAAAGTCTTTCCTGTACCTGACAATCCCAAGAGTCTAACATGCCCGCTATCATTATTTGCTATCAGTTCACGAAAACGAGCAAGTTCTTCCGAATCCTCATAATGTGCAACACCATGAAGATTATTTGTTAGTGAAAACTGAGATAGAAGAATTATAGGGGTAATTCTATGTAAGAATTGATTTTCTTCTATACGTTTTAATCTCTCTATCTCTGATTTTTCAAATTCCGGTTTTGACATGAAAACTAAAACTATGACAAAAGCAACCGTAAATACAACAGCCAAACCGATTTCGCTCCAAGTAAGAGTTGACGTAGATACTCCCAAACGCCATTCTCCTTTAGAATCAAAGAATACATCTATTATCCAAAAGCTAAACAAGCTCACCATTCCACTTCCATATACTCTAAAGGCATTAACATATTTATTTCCATGCCGAGCATTCCATATAAATTTTGCTAATTGAAAGAATCCAATGTATATTGATATGTTTTATTTATCATCGTATTTCTATATAAGTTTTATTCAACAATAACATTTATCACTCCATCAATACAGTCTGTATGCATAGAGTCTATAATATGATATTTAATCTGGAATTTGCATCATTGATTTTCCACATAATACATTCTTTCACAATATCAGCCAAATCTGCACTTCTAAAGTTACATTGCATTATCAGTCCATCACCATACCCTTTATTCATTAAAGGTATAGAAATTCCTGTATAATTATTCTCAGAGAGCATTGTGCCTAAATGAACAAATTGAGAACGATTTTTATAAAAATCAGCTATCATTTTCCTCATTGCCTTGCTTTGTGATACTTCATAAACCAAGTTTTCCACTCGTTTAGCTATAGAATACCTTAGTTGACCACAACATTCACATTTAGACGGTTCAATATCTTTTAAGGAAACAACCTCCAGTGCTGACATATAGCAAAGAATTGCTTGCTCATTATAGGTTTCCAATGGTGAAATCGACATTTGCGATAACTCATCATATTTCAAGCCTTGTCCAAACAAGAACACGGCCTTATCTATATCAGATAAATGATCTTCATAAGAATAGGGTTTTGAAATAAAATCATCTAAATACTTTTGAATATTAGCAGTAATTTTCAATCTATATTTCATTGGGCTTTCTAACTGCTGACGAACAGTATCAGAATATACTTGGAAAGCACACCCTTCAATAGATATGTATTTCAACTGGTCGAATGACAGCCAAGCACAAATATTTTTCAACAATGATGAAGATTGAGTCTTAGCATCAACCAAATCATATCCATAAACATTTAGCATCAACTTATTGACATCTAGTGAAAAATAGTTAGCATCTGACTTTTCAAAGCAAATAGCATTATCCAATGGCAAAGTGAAACTAAATAATTCTAATTTATCGATGTTTTTGCAAGCATTAGTGATACATTCTTTTAATCTTCTATTCAATTGTGCGTCAGATACCGAATCATCAACAGAAATACTAATAGCCGATAAACAACCTTTAATTTTGTAACTTAAGGAAATATCAAGTACATGTTCCAAGCCTATGTCACAATGTCCTAGATAAATCTTGTTTTCAATACGTAGCGGCAAAAGATTCCATGCCGCTTTACCAAACTCCTTACGCAATGCAGCCCAAAAGCATCTCAGAAAATCATTTGATTCTTTATTGCTGTTATATCCCAAAGAAAAATCTATAGTCATAATATAAAGAAATATAATCAGTCGTTATAAGACACCACCCTCTTTCAATTGCTTGATGGTGTCTTGTTTCAACTTGGTTAAAGTTTTTTTACGAATATCCTTCTCTTCCAAGGATAAATGGTCAGACATATAAGCCAACACATCCTTTCTGGTTGCAGGAATCCCCCAACATTCAGCATTCACTTCAACCATTGTCGGATTCATTTTATAGGCATCAGCATACAGAGCTGACACTTCATCTTTATACCCCGCATACAAGTTATTGATGTGGAACATTTCTTCATGTGCCTGGCTCTCCTTGGTTACATTTGCCTCTTTTCCTCTGAACTGTATTTCCTCACATCTAGGATAAGGACCATCCAAACTTTCGATTTTTGGCACGAAACGAAAAGGACTCAACTCCTTATGTTGTTCACTATTCACATAAAGACCGAAATCACAGTCTTGTGTTTTTTTATGGTCATTACATACGCCACACGATGGCTGCAAGTTATAAAAGCATGTTCCAAGAAATGGGTATAAGCTTTGAGGCAGGTAATGATCCATCTGATAAAACACCTCTCCATTATTCGACATCGTAGGAATTGCATTACAATATACACATGTTTTCAATCCCATCTGTTGATGAATCCCTCCCAGTATTACTCTGGCTTTGGCATATTGAAGACAAATGATGATTCGCTCATAAAGTTTTCCTTTTAAAACTTTCTTCTTCGTCTTCGTATATGCCACTTCAGTCGTCAACATATTAGGCTCACGTTTCAGCACCTCTTTATACTTATCTATATATTGTTTCCACTCTATAGGCTCCAATGTCAAGACCTTAGGGTAGTCAGCTATCAACAAATCGATGTAATCCGTTATTGCACTTTTATCATTCCAATCATTGTTATCAGCAACGAATGTCCCAAGTTCCGCCAGTTTTTCCTCCACGTCATTACAAGTAGCCATAACTTGTTGACTATAAACAAGAGCAAAGCTCCTTACCGTATCATCTATCTCAATCTTTACCAATTCTCTTCCTCCTGTCCTCATATAGTTGTTGCAGCTGCATCTTCAAGAAAGGATCGCCTATCAATTCCATCAGCAAATGATATTCCACTTTACTATCATCATGGAAATGGCCGCCAGGAAGCAAACGCTCTATCATACGCCTAATTTTCTTTCTGGCATATTCTCCCACAAAACCCTGTTTGAGAAAGAAACTCTGATAGAGAATGTCGCAGATATTAGCAGCAAAAGGATTCTTGATGCCTTCAGGCATTACCATCTTCCCATCCTCCAGATAAAGGATATTACTCTGAGGAATATCAGATAGTATGAATGGAGAGTGCGTAGCTATCAGGATATTGAAAGATGCATTTCTGTTCATGAACAATCGCTTGATATAGCCCAGAAGTTCATTGACAAATCGCCTCTGGAACTCAGGGTGAAAACAAATCTCCACCTCATCAAGTATCAGGTTGATGTTTCTATATCTTACCCGATGCGATTCCTGTATGCTCAATAGGTTCAATACATGATAGATATAGGTGCTGAAAGTATAGAGGTATTGTCTCTCACCAGCACTCATCTGCTCAATTGGAATAGGAGTATCATTCACTCGTTCTCCATTTTCAAACCTATTCATTAAGATTTCTATTTGGAAGAACGAAGGAGGCAAATATTCCTGAATATCTCTCATACTCCTCAAGTCTTTACCTTCATCAACACACAAAAAATATCCTTGATGAGAAATTTTACGAGTCAAGAATGTCTGAGAATCGATAGTCCCTTTCTTCAATGCATTCAAGAAATGTAGGGTCTGTCTTATCTTAAGTGAGATATGCGACTTATCCCTCATAATGGTCTTCACCAACCTGCAGATCAAATCCAGCGTTTCTGGTTCTACTTCTTGGGTAAACTTATCTAGCTCTCCCAAGCTAGAAAACTCCTCATAGGCAGGATAGCTATTGGCAATCGCAAAGGTCTTATAGATAAGATACATGGCGGCTGTTTTTTGCAGGGTATCATCGAAAATCAAGCCATCCATAACTCCATAACATTTTAATATTTCTGTACCGATATCGTTATGTTCAAGTGGCGAACACTTATAGCCATCATAGACTATAAACTTCACCTGATATTTCTCCACGTACTTCTTTTTAAGAGAACTTGCATCAAAAGTATAGAGAATATCATTCAGGTCATAATCCTCCATAAAACGCCTATAGTGTTTCTGGGCATAAATTAAGATGGCAGATAGTCTGTAAAGAGTAAGATGATGCTCCTTAATCAGGTCAAAGACACCTTCGTCACGATAAGGATTCAATACGATAGGAGTCATATATCCATCATTCTTATGAAACAAGCTATCCATCCAGACATGACCTTCTGCCTGAGTTTCAGCCATGGCATCATCCAGGCCATCTTTCAGAATCAAGCAACGTTCCCTTTTATAATCATTGGCGTTAAAAGCCTGCAAACTATAATTGGTAACTATCGTATAGAAGAAGTTTTCCTTAGCCCATTTCACGAAATCAGCCATCAATACCTTCTCGGAGCTTACCATCCCGTCCTTGATAGCAGTCAAGGTAACAGAAGCCTCTTTGCCCATTTGGAATTCAACCTTATCTCCCAGGCAAGAGATTCTGGCAAGCTGTCCGTTAACTACATAATAGAGTTCGGCATACAAGTCCTTGACATAATAGAGATCATCAGCCGTTTTACGACGTTTTCCCCTATTCAACAAGCAACTCAGGTTGTTGATTACTCTATAGATGATTTCGAACAAGGAAGACTTACCGCTACCATTCACCCCCACGATAGCCTCCACATTGATGCGACTGCCATAGAATCCTAGCAATGGATTCTCCTCTCTGATCTCAACCTTGTTGCGATTAATCTCGCAACGCCCATTGAGTTTATAGAACTCATCACGCAGCCCCTTTTTCAAATTAGGAGAACAATTGGGGAGAATATGAATCACAGAAAGCGAGAATTCCTTAGGTGTTGCTTTATCTTTTGCCCCTTTTAAAAAGATGTCCACATGGTTAATATTCATAATTTCTATGGTAAACAACCAATACAACATCCCCACTATATATCAGAGAGTTAAACGTATCAGTTTTTGAATAAATTTATTCTACAATAATTTAACATCGCTAAAATTCAGGTAGGATTAAACGGACATATGCACCTTTTCTTTAAAAGGACAAACATCATTACCCCTCCTGATAAATACGATTCAACTGGCTGATATATTGCTGAGGTGAAAACTTACTAAAGATTGTTTCTCGTGCATTGACGCTCAATTTATTCAAGACGTTTCTATCAGAATTAATTTTACTGATAGCATCCACAATACTATCTGTATCCTTAACTTTGATAAATAATCCATTATTACCATCAACAACAACTTCCGGAATAGATCCTACTGGTGTTATGACTGGCACAACACCATAACTCATACATTCAAGTAATGACATCGGCAAACCTTCAAAATAAGTAGGCATTACCAAAACATCAAGGCTTCGTAAAAAATCGCACTTACTTTTTCCGGAAACTAAACCTACATAAGAAAAATTATCACCTAAAGATTGTATAAATCTAGGCAAAAACTCTCCTTCTGTTTGTTCTTTTCCAGCAAGAATTAACTTAAATGGGATTCCTGCTTCTTTTAATTTCATGCAACCACCCAACAGTTCCGTCATTCCCTTATTAGGCTCTATGCGACCAAGATAACCTAAGTTCAATACCTTTTCTGATTTTAAGTTTTGCTCTTTGGCATAAAGCTCAGCATCTTTTAAATCTACACAGTTAGGAAGACTATAAACATTTTTAGCATGAAAACGATCTTTCAAGATTTTTACCTCACTATCACTCAAAACTATAAAAGGAACATTCCATGAAAACACCTTCGATAAAATGCCCTTTAAAAGAGCAGGTATCTTAGGAGATGTCAAGAACAATCCTCCATGAATATGTACTACCATCTTATGTTTTTTACGCAAAGCATAATACATAAATGGCACATCACGTATGATTGATTTCGCATCAAGTGGGAAATTATAGTGTATAAGCGCATCAGAATGTGCATTAATAAATTTTGTCCATTTAAAAAA
>ERZ780075.1001-NODE-1001-length-10802-cov-4.427003_pt1 | contig 10802 bp, 7 predicted proteins | sample MGYA00511839_ERZ780075 | MGnify/ENA primary metagenome ERZ780075 (study PRJEB29588, sample SAMEA2155953) | human gut metagenome | biome: human gut; feature: human-associated habitat; material: faeces | place: Denmark | collected 2008/2010 ...
TGTGTAACGAGAGAGTAAGGACCTGTGCTTCTTGCGTGGATTTTTTCATCAACGAGGTGATGGAGCTTGAGGTAGTACATATAACCTACTGTTACAGGGTTATCGAAACGCTCGCCTGTACGGCCGTCAACAAGCCATGTCTTACCGTCCTCGCTGTAACCTGCGTCTTTAAGACACTGGAAAATGTCCTGCTCATGAGCACCGTCAAATACAGGAGTCATAATCTTCCAGCCAAGTGCCTTTGCGGCATAACCGAGGTGAACCTCAAGAACCTGACCGATATTCATTCGGCTGGGAACGCCGAGGGGATTAAGAACTATATCAAGCGGTGTGCCGTCGGGCAGGAAGGGCATATCCTCCTGAGGAAGGATCCTTGAAACAACGCCCTTATTACCGTGGCGACCCGCCATCTTATCGCCGACGGAGAGCTTTCTCTTCTGGGCGATGTAGCAGCGGACAACTTTGTTTACGCCGGGCGACAGCTCGTCGCTGTTCTCCTTGGTGAATACTTCGACATTGACAACGATGCCGTATTCGCCGTGGGGCACTTTAAGGGAAGTATCTCTGACTTCCTTGGCTTTCTCGCCGAATATCGCGCGGAGCAGTCTCTCCTCGGCGGTCAGCTCGGTCTCGCCCTTGGGCGTTACCTTGCCGACAAGTATATCGCCGGAGTGAACCTCTGCGCCGATGCGGATTATGCCTCTGTCGTCAAGGTTACCGAGGGCGTCCTCGCCGACGTTGGGGATATCTCTGGTTATCTCTTCGGGGCCGAGCTTGGTGTCTCTGGCCTCGGTCTCATATTCCTCGATATGGATAGAGGTGTAAACGTCGTCTCTGACGAGCTTCTCATTGATAAGAACGGCGTCCTCGTAGTTGTAGCCTTCCCATGTCATGAAGCCGACAAGGGCGTTTTTGCCGAGGCTCAGCTCGCCGTGGTCGATTGCGGGGCCGTCTGCGATGACCTCGTCCTTCTCGACTCTCTGACCGACGGAAACTATCGGGCGCTGGTTGGTGCAGGTGCCCTGGTTGGAGCGCATAAACTTGATAAGCTCATAGTGCCTGCTTGTGCCGCCGTCCTCAAGGATATCAACGCTGTCGGCCGCAACCTTGGCGACTACGCCGCCCTCTTTGGCGAGCACGACGGAGCCGGAGTCAACGGCAGCCTTATATTCCATACCGGTGCCGACGATGGGGGCTTCGGTCTTGAGAAGAGGAACAGCCTGCTTCTGCATGTTGGAGCCCATCAGCGCACGGTTTGCATCGTCGTTCTCAAGGAACGGGATAAGAGCCGTTGCAACCGAAACGACCATCTTGGGCGAAACGTCCATGTAATCGGCCTTGGTGTTGTCGATCTCAAGGAATTCGTCTCTGTGCCTTGCGGTGATCTTCTTTCTGACGAAGCGGTTATTCTCATCGAGGGGCTCGTTCGCCTGGGCGACGATGTACTCATCCTCGGTATCGGCGGTCATGTACTCGACCTCGTCGAGCACCACGCCGGTCTCTTTATCTATCTTTCTGAACGGAGCTTCGATGAAGCCGTATTCATTGATCTTGGCGAATGTTGCAAGATAGGAGATAAGGCCGATGTTGGGGCCTTCGGGGGTCTCTATCGGGCACATACGTCCGTAGTGCGAATAATGAACGTCGCGGACCTCGAATCCGGCTCTGTCTCGTGAAAGACCGCCGGGGCCGAGGGCGGAAAGACGGCGCTTATGGGTAAGCTCGGCAAGGGGGTTGTGCTGATCCATGAACTGTGAGAGCGGCGAAGAGCCGAAGAACTCTCTGACGGCGACCATGACGGGGCGGATATTGATAAGGCTCTGCGGAGTTATCTTATCCTCATCCTCCTGCGCCTGGATGGCCATTCTCTCACGGACAACTCTCTCCATCCTTGCAAGGCCGATCCTGAACTGATTCTGGAGCAGCTCGCCGACGGATCTGATACGTCTGTTGCCGAGGTGGTCGATATCGTCGATGTTGCCGACCTTCTTGGTCAGGCAGTTGACGTAGTTGACCGAGGCGAATATATCGTCGACGATAATATGCTTCGGGATAAGGTCGTCGCAGCGGAGCCTCATCTCCTCAAGCAGCGCTTGTTTATCATCGCCGCACTTTTCGAGGACTTCTCTCATAACGGAGAAGCGGACCTTCTCATTGATGGCTATCTCGTCAAGCTCTTCCCTGGTGAAGCCCTCGGGGAGCAGAGCCATCGGGTCGACCATGCCGTTTGAGATGACGAACAGATCGCTGCCGTCCTCGCATCTGACGACGACCTTCATAACGCCTGCCTGCTCTATCTCAATAGCTTTCTGCTTGGTGAGCACCTCGCCCGGCTCGGCTATAAGCTCGCCGGTGTACTCGGATATAACGGGCTCTGCGACTACGCAGCCGGGGAGACGGTTGAGCATCGAGAGCTTTTTGTTGTATTTATATCTGCCGACACGGGAGATATCGTACTTGTGGGAGTCAAAGAAGAGGTTGTCAAACTGCTGCTGAGCGGCCTCAAGGGTGGCGGGCTCGCCGGGGCGCAGCTTTTTGAACACTTCGATGAGCGCTTCCTCTGTGTTGCGGGTCTCGTCCTTCTCCATAGTAGCTTCGAGCTTGGCATCCTCGCCGAAGAAGCGGCGGATATCATCGTTGGAGCTAAGGCCTAGGGCACGCACGAAAGCGGTGATATATATCTTGCGATTTTTGTCTATGCGGACGTAGAAAATATCGTTGGCGTCGGTCTCATATTCGAGCCATGCGCCCCTGTTGGGGTTGATGGTGCTGGTGTAAAGCTCGATACCGGTCTTATCGTGGGTCATGCCGTAATAAACGCCGGGCGAACGAACAAGCTGAGAGACAATGACTCTCTCGGCGCCGTTGATGACAAAGGTGCCGCTGTCGGTCATTATCGGGAAGTCGCCCATATAGACCTCGGACTCCTTGATAACGCCGGTCTCCTTATTCTGAAGGCGGACTGTCACACGCATGGGCGCTGCGTAGTTCGCGTCTCTCTCCTTGCACTCGCGCACCGAATACTTCGGCTTGTCGTCAAGGCGGTAATCAATGAAGCTGAGCACCCAGTTCCCGGTATAGTCCGTAATATCGGCCATGTCGCGGAAGACCTCTTTGAGGCCCTTCTCGATGAACCAATTGTAGGACGCCTTCTGAACCTCGATGAGGTTGGGCATATCCATGACCTCGTCGATCTTACCGAAGCTCATGCGTTGGCAGCTTCCTCGTGTAACGGGTTTCACTTTCAGCATAGGCAAAATCACTCCGTTCTTTTGAATTTCCGTTTTTCTCTCGGAAAATCGAAATTTTGCGGGATCTCCCCATATATTTTATAATATTAAGCGCAAAAATAAAATAAATTATAGGGGTATTAATCCATTATAAATAATACGGAATGATATTATATATTTTGAGCGGCCGTCTGTCAAGCGAATAACGGCAAATAAAATTTCTTTGTGCATCCATATGAAATTTCAATGTTTTACCATAATTATTTTGTGGATATTTTTTTCACTTTTGTGTATTATGCCTATCAAAAAGCGTCAAAAAAGCCGCTGCCACTCGGGCAACGGCGGTAACGGTAAAATTTTCACTTTATTATAATAGGGCGAAAACGCTTCTCCGCGCCGCATTCGGCAGCATTCGTCAGGCAGAGGGCATAGATATCCCCCGCCCTGCATTCCGCGGCAAAAACAGCCTTTGCTTCTTCGCTCAGGGCGGCGATATCGGCTGTTTTGGCGAGAATAGGCAGCCTTGCGCTCAACGCCGCCTCACGCAGCAGCTCCGCCCCCCTCGGGGTGAATCCGCCGATTCTGATATAAGGCGGGTCGATTGCGGCAAGCTCGGCGGTAACGCCCAAAAAGCAATTTAATATTATTCTGCGTATGCGTGCGTGCGAATACCTTTTAGTTTTGGCAAGCGTATACAGCTCCTCAAGGCTGCGGGCCTCCCTCGCCGCCGTGAGGATCCTGTTCTCTATCCCCTCGCTGATGTCGGGCGCCGACGCCAGCTCCTGTGCACCGACTGTCCTCATTTTATAGAGGATAGCCCGCTCTATGCGGCTTATATCCGCCTGCTCCGCGCCGCGGTATATCTCCCCCGCCGCCGCAGGCACAAGGCCGCTTATATCTCCGCCGCTGCAGATAAGCTCCCTTATCTTTGAAGCGCCCGCAAAGCCGTCGGCTATCTCGGCGCTGTCATGCCCTGCACCAACCCTGCCTACCGCAAGGGGCTTCATACGGCTGCCGATGCGCTCAAGGGCGGATACATATTCAACGGCAAGGATGTCGTTCGGCGAAGCTATCAGATCGGCGCTTGCGGGGCTTATGTGCCTGAGAGCGCTCTCCCTCGCCGAAGCAAAGGATACTCCGTGCGCCAGCTCCTCCTTGAGCAAAGAGGGGAATTCGGGCGAAGCAAGCAGCCCCGCCGCACTCGGAGCCGAACACGAGCGTATCAACGCAGCCGAGCGCGTCAAGCAGCTCGACCCCCGCGCCCGCAAAGCTCTGAGCGCCCGACACGGCGTAAATGCTCGGCAGCTGTATCACGAGGTCGACCCCGCACAGCAGCGCCGCTTTTACACGGGCGGAGAAGTCAAATATCGCAGGCTCGCCCCTCTGGACAAAATTGCCGCTCATCACGGCGACAACGCAGTCCTCCCCCGCCTCTCTCGCCCGACGGGCAAGATAAGCGTGCCCGTTGTGAAACGGATTGTATTCGGCGACGATGCCGGCTGCTCTCATATTCGCACCTCCGATAAAAAACTCTTGAAAAAATCATTTAGTAAGTATATAATATAACAGTTACAGGCTTTAATCAAGCTAAAAATCACGATTTGGAGTGTTAAAATGAAGATTTTGGTTATCAACGCAGGCAGCTCATCGCTCAAATATCAGCTCATTGATACCGACGGCGACAAGCTCCTTGCAAAGGGCATCTGCGAACAGATAGGCGACGCAAATTCGTCCTTCACCCACAAGGTGCCCGACGACGCAGGCAAAAACATAAAGGATCTCCTCTGCCCCATCCCCGATCACGGCGCAGCCATCCAGCTTGTGCTCGATACGCTCGTTGACGCCGAGCACGGCGTTATCGGCTCGACCGATGAGATAGGCGCTGTCGGTCACAGAGTGCTCCACGGCGGCGAGAAATTCTCCGGCTCCGTGCTCGTCACCGAGGACGTCAAGGCCGCTATCAGGGAGTGCTTCAAATTCGGTCCTCTCCACAACCCCGCAAACCTCAAGGGCATCGAGGCCTGCGAAAAGATAATGAACGTACCTCAGGTCGCCGTTTTTGACACCGGCTTTCATCAGACCATGCCCGACTACGCATATATGTATGCCCTGCCCTATGAGCTTTATGAGGAGGAGGGCATCCGTCGCTATGGCTTCCACGGCACCTCTCACCGCTATGTCTCCATGAGAGCTATTGATATGCTCGGCGGCAAGGCGGAGGGCACGAGGATAGTCACCTGCCACCTCGGCAACGGCTCCTCCATCTCCGCTGTCAAGGACGGCAAGTGCTTCGACACCACCATGGGTCTCACCCCGCTTGAGGGCATCATCATGGGCACCCGCTGCGGCTCGATAGACCCCGCCATCGTCACCACCGTCATGGCGGCAAGGAACCTCTCCCCCGCCGAAATGGACACTCTTATGAATAAAAAGAGCGGTATGCTCGGCATCGCAGGCACCAGCGACAACAGGACCATCGAGGGTCTTGCAAAGAACGGCGACAAGAAGGCTCAGCTCGTTGAGAATATGCTCTGCCACCAGCTCGTCAAATACATAGGCGGCTTTGCCGCTGCAATGGGCGGCGTTGACGCGGTCGTATTTACCGGCGGCATCGGCGAGAACAACCCCCACTACCGCACCAGAGTAGCTGAGAAGCTCGCATTTCTCGGCACCGCCATTGATGAGGAAAAGAACTCCGTCAGAGGCGAGGAGATAGAGATATCCGTCCCCGGCTCCAAGGTCAAGCTCCTTGTCATCCCCACCAACGAGGAACTCATGATAGCAAAGGATACTCTTGAGATAGTTTCCGCACTTTGATTGTAAGACGGTGATCGTTTGGATTATTTTGCCCCGCTCTTTATGAGTGAAAAGGCTGCCGAGCCGTTTCGCGCCCCGGCAGCCCCTATAGGCCTTTTCAACTGGGAAAAGGACGGCTACTCACGCCCCGAGAGTTATGCACGGCTCTACGGGGTCGAGAATGTCGGGCTCTTTGCCCGCCTGTGGTCATTTGAGGACTCGGTGCGCTGCGAATGCACAAAGCGTGACGACCCGGTCTACACCGACAGCTGCCTCGAGATCTTTTTGAAGCCCGTTACGGGCGACGAGCGCTATGTGAACTTCGAGGTCAACCGAAACGGAGTATATCTATCCCAGATAGGCGAAAAGCGCGAGGGCAGACGATTTATCAGGGAGATCACCTCCCTTGAGCCGACGATAACGCCGTTCACCCTCCCCGGCAGCGGCAAAAGCGCCTGGGGCTATGATATCTTTTTGCCGGACGGCTTCATCTCCGAGGTCTACGGCGCACCCTATCGCACGGCGGAGAACATTATCAAGGGTAACTTCTATAAGTGCGCCGACCTCGCCGAGGCCCCGCACTACGCCGCCTGCTTCCCCGTCGACTCCGCCGAGCTGGGCTTCCACAACCCAGCCCGCTTCGGCAACATAATTTTAAGAAAGGCGTGACTTCGTTGCACAAGAAAATAGATACGGTATCTGAGCTTGTCACGGCGTTCAAATTCAAGGGCGAGCTGAAGAACATCTCACAGCTCTTTGACGGTCATATCAACGATACCTATATATTTGAATTTCTTGAGAAAAACGGCCACACTAACAAATATCTCGTTCAAGAGCTTAACACATATGTGTTCAAAGAGCCGGACGCCCTGATGAAGAACGTGGTGAGCGTTACCGACTACCTCCACAAGGAGGTCATCGCCGCCGGCGGCGACCCCGAGAGGGAGAGCCTCTATGTTTTCTTCACCAAGGATAACAAGCCCTACTACATAGACAGCGAGGGCAGCTTCTGGCGCTGCTACAACTATATATACGACGCACACTCCTGTCAGTGTGTGGACTGCCCTGAGACTTTTTACAACGCTGCGAAGGCATTCGGCAAATTCCAGCGTATGCTGGCGGACTACCCCATTGACGATCTGACCGAGACGATACCGAACTTCCACAACACCGTCTCCCGTTTCGCCGACTTCAAAAAGGCCGTTGCCGATAACCTCTCCGGCAGAGCTGACGATGCCCGCAGCGAGATAGATTTCGTCCTGAGCCGCGAGGCGGACTGCTCCGTGCTCGTCGACCTGCTGAACGCAGGCGAGCTGCCGTTGAGAGTCACCCACAACGACACAAAGCTCAACAACGTCATGTTTGACAACAAGACGGATGAAGGCATCTGCGTTGTAGACCTCGACACCGTAATGCCCGGCCTGTCGCTCTATGATTTCGGCGACAGCATCCGTTTCGGCGCCAACACCGCCGCAGAGGATGAGAAGGATATCTCCAAGGTGCAGCTCAGCCTTGAGAATTTCAAGGCGTTCACCCTCGGCTACCTCTCCACCGCAGGCGAGAGCCTGACGAAGAAAGAGATAGAGTATCTCTCATTCTCAGCAAAGCTGATGACGCTCGAATGCGGTATGCGCTTCCTCGGCGACTTCATCAACGGCGACGTTTACTTCAAGACCGACTACCCCGAGCACAACCTTGTGAGGTCACGCACCCAGTTCAAGCTCGTGGAGGAAATCGAGAAGCACTATGACGAGATGCAGCAGATCGTTGCGGATTGCTGCGCCCGTCTCGGGCTGTCAAAATGACCTCGGAGCTGCTAAGCGAGCATGAATTCCGCCGCAGGGTGGCATTCTGGCTGCTCGACAACGACCGAGGCGCCTGCCTGCCGTACGGCGTTGACCGCGAGGAATACGCCGAGCAATTTCGCCTGCCAGACTTCGACTACACCCACACGCAGTCCTGCTGCGACAAGGAGGGCGACCTGATCACGATGCTGCGGGGCGAGATAAGCCTCAGCGACTGGCAGACAAGGAACGGCAGAGAGCCGAGAAAGCTCGTCTTTTATAAAGTGCTCAAGACCTTTATCGACACGCCGGAGGTCGAGCCGTACCCGATGGGTTATATAATTGTATTATAATATGAAAAAGCCGCTGCACGGTTCGTTTGAGCCGAGCAGCGGTTACTTTTTGCTTATTTGATTATGTCAAGTATCTCTTTCGGGTCGCTTACGATGAATTCGGCGCCGTTATCCTCGAGCACTTTCCTGCCGCGGAAGCCCCAAGTCACGCCGATGCACGGGAGCTTTGAGTTGTGAGCGGTCATGCAGTCCACCTCGGAGTCGCCGACATAGACAGCCCTGTCACGGCTCACGCCGAGCTTGTCGAGCGCAAGCCAAACGCCGTCCGGCTCCGGCTTCTGCGCCACACCGTCGATCTGACCGATGATGACATGTATGCTGTCGCCGAAAAAGCCTCTGACGATATCCACGGCGGCGTCCTGCATCTTGTTGGTAACCACCGCAGTCTTAAAGCCCGCCGCAAAAATTGCTTTCAGCAGCTCGGGGATGCCTTTATAGGGCTTGGTTTTGTTGCGGGAATTGTGCAGATAATGCGCCTTGAACACATCAAGGCACTTCTCGCTCACATCATCGGGCGTACCCTCGGGCACGCTGAGATAGACCAGACGGCGCACTCCGTTGCCGACGAAAGTGCGTATCTCCTCGTATGTGCGTGCAGGGAAACCGAACTCGGCGAGCGCATAATTCACGCTGTCCATCAAGTCCTCAAGGGTGTCGATAAGAGTGCCGTCCAAATCAAAAACTACAGCGTCGTATTTCATGGTATTTCTCCGTCCGAAAATTAGTTTTTAAATTTATCGAAGAAGCTGCTCTTCTTGGAGCCGCTGCCGACCGGTGCGCCTCTCTTGACGCCCAGCTCCTTTTCAAGCTCCTGAAGCAGCTCTTTCTGCCTCGGAGTAAGGTTCTTCGGCGTGTCAACGATAATTCTCACGAGCTGATCGCCCTTGCCTCTGCCGTTGACATTCTGGATTCCTCTGCCTTTGAGGTTAAAGACCGTGCCCGACTGTGTACCTGCCGGCAAATCGAATTTAACATCACCGTCAAGAGTAGGAATACGCAAATTATCGCCCAAAGCCGCCTGAGTGAAGCTGACATGCTGCTCCAGCCAGACATTGTAGCCGTCACGCTCAAAGAACGGGTGCGGTCTGACAAAAACAGCCACCTTGAGGTCGCCCTTGGGGCCGCCATTGACGCCCGAATTGCCCGCGCCGCTGACGTTGAATATCTGCCTGTCGTCGATACCGGCGGGGATATTCACCTCAACGCTCGTGCGCTTGGATACTCTGCCTGAGCCGCGGCACTTCTGGCACGGGTCGTCAATTACACGACCTCTGCCGCCGCACTTCGGGCAGGATTTCTGAGTGGATATAACTCCGAATGCAGTCCTCTGCTGCACATTGACGAAGCCTCTGCCGCCGCAATCGGGGCAGGTCTTGGGCGAGGTGCCCGCTTTTGCGCCCGAGCCGTGGCAATCGGGGCAGGTATCCACCCTCGTCACCTCGATGGTGCGCTTGCAGCCCTTGGCCGCCTCCTCAAAGGAGATGGTCACTCTCGCCTGTATGTCCTCGCCTCTGCGCGGGGCGTTGGGGTTAGCCTGACGGCCGCCGCCGAAGCCTCCGCCGAAGAAGGAGCTGAATATATCGCCGAGATCGTCGAAGCCGAAGCCTGCACCGTTGAAGCCGCCTGCTCCGCCCGCGCCGAAGTTGGGGTCTACGCCCGCATGACCGTATTGGTCATACCTCGCCCGCTTGTCGCTGTCGGAGAGCACCTCGTACGCCTCGTTGACCTCCTTGAATTTAGCCTCTGCCTCGGCGTTGCCGGGGTTGAGGTCAGGGTGATACTGCTTCGCCTTTTTTCTGTATGCTTTTTTTATTTCGTCCTCGGTTGCGCCCTTTTGGACTCCGAGCACTTCATAATAATCACGTTTATTCTCTGCCAAAGGTATTTCTCCCTCGGGAATCAGGCGTGCAGCCCACGATTCCGTTTTTTACTGTTTTATAAAAGTCCAAGTCGTCCCCGCCGTCATTACAACGACGGGGACAGCCCGATTTAATTATTTATTGTCGTCAGCGTCGGTGAAGTCGGCCTGAGTATAGCCGTTTGCGTCGGTGCTGCCGTCGGCGCCCGCTGCGCCCTGCTGAGCCTGAGCTGCCTCTGCGGCGGCCTTATAGAGTTTCTCGGAGATCTCATAGAACTTCGCCTGAAGCTCATCCTGGCGGGACTTGATGAGGTTTATATCCTCGCCCTTAAGAGCTTCCTTAAGAGCCTCAACCTTCTCATTCACGGCGTTCTTCTCTTCGTCACTGAACTTGTCGCCGTTCTCATTTATCAGCTTCTCACACTGATAGACCATCTGGTCTGCACCGTTACGGGTGTCGACATCCTCACGGCGCTGCTTATCCTCCTGAGCATATCTCTCGGCGTCTGCGACTGCCTTGTCGATATCCTCCTTGGACATATTGGTGGAGGAGGTGATGGAGATCGACTGCTCCTTCTGAGTGCCGAGATCCTTAGCGGAAACATGGACTATGCCGTTAGCGTCGATATCAAAGGTAACTTCGATCTGAGGTACGCCTCTGGGGGCAGGCATAATGCCGTCGAGGTGGAACACGCCGAGGGTCTTGTTATCCTTTGCGAATTCTCTCTCGCCCTGAAGTACATGGACCTCAACTGAAGGCTGGTTATCCGCTGCGGTCGAG
>ERZ780075.1021-NODE-1021-length-10656-cov-1.814546_pt1 | contig 10656 bp, 8 predicted proteins | sample MGYA00511839_ERZ780075 | MGnify/ENA primary metagenome ERZ780075 (study PRJEB29588, sample SAMEA2155953) | human gut metagenome | biome: human gut; feature: human-associated habitat; material: faeces | place: Denmark | collected 2008/2010 ...
GAATTTAACTTTTGAAATGCCTTGAATAATTGTTGATACACCGAATCTGTTTGCGATAGTAGTATCATCATTTGCGTATGTGATACCTGTGATAGTCGGTTCGTATCCGGATGGCATCAATAAATCTAATCGACAGTAGTTAGTGCCGATGTACTTTCCGGCGCGATTATACGTATCAACCTTGAAAGTCAGATAAGACTGAGATGCATTAGTCATCTTATCAATGAGTGATATAGGAACTTTCCACTTGAATTCATCATTCCACTGATTATCAGCAATCTGTACATTCGTATCATAATAGCTGTACGAGATTACATGTCCAAAATCAGTAGATGCTCTAGGCGTCTTGATTGTGACGCTGTTCCCAAAATAAACCGATGCTGGAGAGCAGTATGGCTTGGTTGCTCTAGGTATAACATCGCAGTCGATGCCACCAGAAGCAGATACACTACCTACATAGTGGCCCGAAAGAGTTACCTTCAGTTCCTGTGAGAATGAGAAATCAAAATGCTTTCCCCCATTGTTATCATGAGGAATCTTGATGTTTGTGACTGTCGCAAGAGTCTTCGTTCCACCACTTGTGCCGACACTTACACCACCCGACCAGATAAGGACACCATTGGCCCACATAGAGCCGTATTTTGTGGCGCTGGAATTGATATTCCATTTATAATACATTGTTAACTTTGCAGTCCATAAATCGTAGTTGCCATCCACATTGACACTTGTTCGTGTCATTGTCATCGTGACATTGCCGTTTCCACTTGCAAAAGAAGCAGAACATGATGAAGATGTTGCCATTAATCGCCACCCACTTTCTTAAACGTTAAAGACCCATCGCCATTAACGATGAATCCGAAGTTTCCAATCCTCAAAGAACTAGAAACCTCGATGTTTGAGTTATACATTCTGTTGTTTGCAAAATACGCTACTTCGTCATTGTTCTGAAGAATAGAGTACTTGCTGTTTGTCTGTCGTGTTTTGAACTCTGAATCCTGTTTACCTATCTCAATGCCTTCTGCGTTGAATCTGATATAGGTATTCAATTGAGTCTGATTGCTTGAGACTGTGTCAGAAAGAGAACTAAAGTCTTCTTTCTTTACAAATCCCATCTGAATGCTTTCTGTTGTCTGCTGAAGAGTTGATACAGTAGAAGAAAGGTTTTTACCGTCAGAGGCACTGTAATAGTTTTCTGATACAGTCTGTAATATAGATGTCTTTGTCTGCTCTATGGATGAAGAAGCATCCTTAGTTGCCTGCTGTAGTTGACTATTCAAATTGTTGATTCTGTTATCATAGTCATCAATGATTGACTTTAGGTCATTTGCAAGAGTAGGCGTTGTAGTTGTATAAGTTCCGTCGTCCCATAATATCTTTGACCTCACCCAATAATAATGATTGTCGATATAGTCATCGGGAACACTTTTCCATCCGTTACTGCTTGCATTGGGCATTTCCGTTGCAGAATCTGATAGGTAATACTCCGGCGTGATTGAACGGATGCCCTGTCCATCTTCACCATCGTTTACTTGCACAAGAGTTGTGCTCGCTGATGCCTTAATCATTTTATCAACCTTCTAACTGAGCGCTGAATGTAGCCTTATTTGAAACATCACCAGCGCTGATTGTATATGTAGAGCCTGTCGCTACCGCGGTAGTTCCACCGTCCTTATACCATTTTATGGTTCCTAATGATGTTAGTGCAGACCCACTCACTTCAATTCCACCCTTATAAACATGAGCGGTTAGTGTCGTAGCAATAGCGGTATTCTTGAAGATTGTGCCACCACTCGAAGTGATTGCCATTGTAATGGCATCTAGGCCATCCTTCCCATTCGTTCCATTCGTACCTTTATAAGATACAGAATATGATTCAGTGGACTTGCCGTCTGAGTATTTTACTACAGTTTTTGTCCATAGATACTGTCCATTCAGAACATTAGGAACCGTAGGATTCCATGTACCTGTTGGAGGAGTTGTTCCACTTGTGCTTGTTTGATATGTAACCGATGTTGAACTTACGGTTACGCTTGTACCGTTTGAACCGTTTGTGCCGTTTGTACCTTTATAAGAGACTGAATAGGCTTCTGTTGATTTGCCATCAGAATACTTGACTACTGTCTTAGTCCATAGGAACTGCCCGTTTGGAACATTAGGAACATTAGGGCTCCATGTTCCTGTTGGCTTTGTAGTCCCGCTGGCACCAATCTGATATGTAACTGATGTTGAACTTACAGTAACGCTTGTACCATTCTGCCCTGTCGCGCCCTTGAATGCAATTGAATAACTGAACGTCTTATTGATTGTGATATCCCCATCGATAACAATTGGAATAGTGATTGTTCCACTCTTAGTCAGTGCCGATGTAGCCGTAATTGTGATTGTTGGTTGTAAAGATTTTCCATCAGATACTGCTGAAATACCAGTAGGGCATGTAATGTTCCCTACAGTGCACGATACCTGTTCACTCCCACACAATGCCATTACCTGTGTAGTAGTTGTCTGTGTGCCATTCACTGAATTAGTGGTGCCTAAGAATGTATAGTTATCATTCGTCAATACCACCGAATATCCATCAGTTAAGTCGATAACATCAACTTGGCTGACTGCCTTAATTCCCATATTTTCCCTCCTATACGTTTAATTCGCAGTTGAAAACTGCCTTGAATTTAATATCTTTTGCCGAAATTGTGAATATGAACCCATTATCATTCACTCTTGAATCGTCTAATGGTATCTTACTGAACTGGGTTTCTCCATGTCTCTTGATAAGCCATTGTAAATATGCACTATCACCGAACATCTCTCTTAACTTTGAGGAGTTATCAATCACTACTCCACCTACATAGATGCTTACTGTGAATATAGTTGCCACATCACTATTCTTGAATGTCGTACCATTTGATGATTCGATGCATAATAAAATAGAATCCTCACCTTTTGCACCTGTTATACATACCGGTGTACTGTACGTAACAGTATTGTTGAATGTTGTAGCAGTTCTCTGCCAGATATATATTCCAGCATGCCATGTTGGCGCAGTCTCTGACCACCCTGTTTTGGGAGGCGTAACGCCATCGGTAGAACTAGCATATTCGCATACGAATTTCTTAATAGAACCCTGTGCTTCTTTAAGCGCTTCGTCAGCCTTGTTCTCGACTCTTTCAAACGCTCTAATTTTTACTTCGCCCTTCTCGTTTACATATAGGCTAGGGTTACTTATCTCCCCCTTATCGTCTCTTTCACCTATCTTAATAACACCGTTATCAAGGTTAAGTTCGAACATCTCTCCGGTTATAACACCAGTTGTGATAGCATTTGCACTGAAATTCCCTTCCAGGTCAAATGCAATCTTTGTGAATGTTTTCCCACCATCAACACTGTAGCCAAGACCACCACTAGAGAATTTCCACATCTTGGTATCATCACGTAGTGTCGGCGTGTTCATGATAGACCAGCCACTAGGCTGCCCTTCTTCGTTGAAATCAACTCTGTAGTACCCGCCATTATGCCCTAGAATGTTCTCACTGTTTGTCTTGAGTGCATTTGTGAGTGTGTTGTACAATCGCTTTACAACCAGCTGCGTAGGCGAGTTTGATGTACTCATCACAATTTCGCCGTTGGAGCCTTTACAAGTGATACTGTCTTTCATGCCTGTCAATGTGATTGTGTGTTCACTTAGAATGACATTGTGAAATATACCGTTGTTATCTTCTACTTTGATGATGTCACTTATCTGAAGTGATGGATTCCCTCTCCATTCAACGGTTGATGGACTATAAGTTAATCCATTCACTTTCTTGTATATTCCATCGAGAATTTCCTGTGTCATATACGGATTCTCAAATGATATGCCATAGCCGTTACCACTAATCAATCCATTGCATGACACACTTGTGATCTTCACATCATTGTCGGATGTCAGCTTGAATCCACTCTGAAACTGATTATCCCATTTAACTTTAAAGCCACTGTCTTCAAACCAGTAACCAATCAATTTGTTGCTTTCATTCATGCGCCCATTCAATCCCATGAGTCCTAAGCAGTAACCCATAAATGTTTTGCATGTAATGTTTTCCTGGTAGCCATCCAATGTAATGCTTGGAATATTGTCAATTGCAGATGTTATATTGCACTGTCTGCATATATCTTGTATTGCTTCTTCTAATAACGCTGGATATTTAATGCCTGGCTTGTATTCTGCATTCATTCTATAGATGCTATCGTAGCCACTGACAGTAACAATCTTACTGCCCATGCTGCTTTCTATCTCATCTATATAAAAGGTTCCTTTATCTACAAACTCATATTTGCCATTCACAAGCAGTCCACTTTGAATGCTGAATATTCCGTTTTTTAAAGGGATTGTATCATTAGGCATTTCGAACTCCACGACTGCCTTCGCACTGTTGAGTTCACCAATTGTGACTTTTTCATCAGAATTTGCTATCTCATTCAGTGAAACAGAGATAACTTTATCATCATCCAATAAAGTATCTCCGTTGAATTTCACTCTTGCTTTAATGCTTCTAGAAGGACCAACTATAACATCTTGATATTGTCTGCTTGTGTTAATCATCATTTCCCCTCCTTCTGATTATTTCTCGATAAGGTTGAATGTTATACTATCCCATATCCATTCTTGACTTGCCCTATCATATTTGAACATCTGACAGTTTCTGTCACCGACATAAGCTGTCATTGTTCGTTTTCCAAGTTCCGGATCTAGGTATGTGACAGTAACGAATTCATCCTTAACGGCTTTCAACAGGCGTTCTGCCTTTGACTGTGGAATAGCAGCAAAGGTCAAGATGACTTTCTTCTTGACCCCCGCTCTATCTCGTAGCATGTCTCCGTTTTGGTTTCTTCCGCTTCCGTCCTCCCTGTCAACATCACTTAGCTGTACTTCGTATTTGCTAGGGAAACATCCATAGCCGTTTATAACTAAAATATAATCCATGTTGTCTCCCTCCTTTTAGAATAATAAAGGACTATGTCCTGTCTGTTTGACTTTGCCATTGTGGTATTCGATGACAGACTCACCGATTGCTTTGCCGTTTAGAACGTTCTGTACTGTGATTCTCGTAGTGCCACCAGCACCAGGACTATTCACACCACTCATTGCACTTCTTACGGCACTTGCAATACCCTGTACAATCTGATCGTTATTCGCAACAGCAGTTCTGCGACCGATACGACCTACTAATTCCGGTCCGGCTTCTCGAGCAATGAACATCTGACCTGTGTCCGGAAAACCGCCTGTAGCATAAGAAAACAAACCAATGTCAAAGCCAAAATCACCGATCTTGAATCTCTTTTTATCCGTCTTAAGGTCTAATTTCATAGGTTTAGAACTAGGAATCGAGCGCATGAATGCATCGAGAATATTAGTTGCCGGCTTTGTGTTAACTTTAAATTCCGCTTGGTGAGACTCAAACTGCTTTTTACTGTTTTTACTAGTCTTATCAACTTCGTTAGTGACTTTATGACTGTCGTTGCTGATTTTCTTGGCTAGGTTGTCAATATACTTCTGACCTTGCTCAGTACCATTCTTTTGTGCATCTTTCAATTCGCTTGCATAGCGTTTTCCGTCTTTGCTCTTTTTGTCGATTCCATACTTATCAAGTAAAGACATCAAGGCATTGTACTGCTCTTTTTTAACTGCTTTGATATCGTCAGCCTGTTTTTTCAGATTATCATACTGTTTCTTTAACTCATCCTTATCGGCTTGTGTTAATTCAGCGCCTTTCGCTTTTGCAGTAGAAAGCATCTGCTCGTAAGTCTTACCTTGACTGAATGCTTTCTGAGCCAAGTCGCTAAGCAACTGAATTCTCGCCTGTTTGCTTGCTTCCTGTTCTGTCTTACTTAAGGTCTGCCATACTTTTCCGTTTTCATCGCACTTGGCGTTAAGGTCATTTAGGCCGTTTGCTAAAGAACTGTATGTATATGTGCCATCTTTTGCTAACACTCCATATTGTTCGACAATGAACGCAGTAGAACTTTCAACAGTTCCATCAGCAGACTGTATTGCAGCGTTGTATTCGTTTAAGCCATCAGTAATACTTGTGACTTTGTCTTTAGCACTGCCTACAGCTTTGCCATACTTTTCAGTTATTTCTAGCTGCTTTCGATATTCCTCAGTTAAAGAAGCACTTGGCTGTTGTCCGTTTTCCCATGCTTCTTTGAGTTTTCCGAGAAGTTCTTCTTCTCTTTCTTTTGATTTATTGTACTTACTAGTTGCTTCAGTTAACTGTTCCTGTGCTTTGATTCTTTCTTTCTCTGCTTCAATGAACTTTTCACTGTAAGCATCAATGACAGCCTTTCGCTTAAGTGCTTCAATAGTTTCATTGATTGCATCTTTTTCCTTGCCCCAATTAGAAATCACACCGTCATGAATCTCAATGTTGGTTCCTAACTGACTGTTAAGTTGGTCAACGAAGAATTGTGCCTGTTTTACACTGCCTGTGATTTTGCCGTTTGCATCGACGATTCCATATAATCTGCCAGCATAATCCTGTGCAACAAGAGCATTTTTTTGTCCTTCTTCTGCGTTCTTTCTTGCTTCTGCATTGGCTTTTTTCCATTCTTGTGCTTGTTCCTTCAAGCCGTCAGAAAGTCTCTTAGCCGATGATAACGCTCTTTCCTGTGCATCAGAATTATCCTTAACTCTGCTCGTGAATATCGCTAATGCAGCGACTGCGATAGTTATAGCACCAGCAACAGCCACTAATGGATTGGCCGCAAGGAACGCAAACGCACCACCTAATAAACCTGTTGCAGTTGTTGCTCCACCTTCAGCCACGGTCAATACACCAAGTTTAGTACCTAACGCAGTAACGGCGGTGCTTACTCCACTAAGTATACCGTTGGCATCATTTAATCCTTTGAAGCCAGTGACTAATGTATCGAGTGCCTTATGCGACTTAACAAAATCCTGTACTAAAAGTTCAAGTGCAGAAATTCCTTCTTCTTTGAAGAGTTCAAATACTACCTTCAACTTGCTTACGGTACTGTTTACATCGTTCAAGTCATTGATTACCTTACCCCACTTCATAGAAGCGATAAGCGTTGCTACAGTAGTGGTTAATGCTGCTAATAACGTTTTTGACTGACCGATAGCCTTCAACGCTTTGGCTAACGCACTGATGCCGACCAAAATAGCATTCCCTACTAATTTTCCTAGGGCAACAGTTAATTTTTCTAGGAAAGTGATAAACGGTCTTAAATTCTTAAGAGCCGCACTAACTCCCTTTAAAGCATCTGCTAAAGCACTAACTCCTGTAGGAATAACTTTTTCAATGCCCCATTTCGCTAATGGTATCAATACATTTTTGAAAGCATCACTTAGACATTTTCCTACAATATCTGAAAGTTCTTTAAAAGCCTTTGATAAATTATAAACGCTCTTTAATGCTGGCTCGAAATCAAGATAGAAAGCAAAATTACTCAACTGCTCACTGATGTCTTCAATGGAATGAAGTAAATTATTTGCAGCATCCCATAGATTCTGAATGATCTTCGTTCCTAGTCCGGCTTCATCCCATGCTTCTCTGAAACGCTTTGCTAGATATCCGACGAAGTCGCATAAGTTCTTAACGATTAGCAGAATTTCACTTACTGTCTTCTTACCTGTGCCGTTCTGCCATACCTCTCCAAATGATTTGCCGATACTCTTTGTGAGTTCAGATAATTCATTTAAAGCAAACTTAAAGCTGTCCATGACTCCTTTGCCATACTTGTTCCAACTATCGGTAACGGGCTTAAATAGTTCCTTTAATCTCTTTTCTATTTCGTCCGTATCCTTCTTTAAGCCTTTCAAGAAATCATATTGTGGCAAGTCGATATCACCGATACCAGCACCACCACCGATACCGCCACCACCAGCACCACCACCGGAGCCGCCACTGTCGGAATCGTTCTTTGGACTGTTTAGAATGTTTAATTCATCAAATCCTAATGTCTGTAGTTCTTTCTTTAAGTCTTTTACTTTCTTTGTTGCTCCACCCACTGATGAGCCTGCATCCTTAGCACTGTCTGCCATGTCATCCATAGCACCAGAGCCTTTTTCCAAGCCGCTATAATCAATGGTTGGTAATTTAAATCCGAATAAGCCAGCCACAAAACTAGCAAACTTATTCAAAAGTTCAACTGCTACCTGTATATAAGGAATTACTGCCGTAGCAAATACACTCGCAATATTACCGACTGCACGTCTAAGTAGGTTAAACTGTTGTGCCAAGATACGTACGGCATTACTAGGCGTATTGATTGTACGTGCCATATCATTAAATACATCTACTTTGCTGGCGTTATTCATGATAGTGATGTATCTCATGATTGCCTGTGTGTTCTGATCCCAGGTACTTACGTTGCCTTGTAAGCCATATTTAAGACCTGTCTGTTTGACCATTGCGACAGACACGTTGTTACCATATTCCTTCAAGCCTTTAATCTGTCCGGACATGGCACTCTGTATTTTATCGAAAGCAGTACTTACATCTACGTTCATTAAGGAACTATAGTCATATGATAACTGTGTTAGGTTCTGCGACATTATCTGTGCTTTGTCACTTGCCACACCAAAGCCTTCAATCATCATATTAAGTGTACCCTGGTACTCCATCCATTTGCCTGGATCGATGCCCATAGCATCACTGACCTTTTGAGCAAATGCGCTGGCACTTTGTGATGCACTGCCCATTGCGACATTGAACAAGTTTAACTGTTCTATGTATTCAGCACTTTCATTATAAAAGAAACCGAACGTCGAATTCAGTGACGAGAAAGTAGAATGTATTCCTCTTGCTCCGCTTACTAAAGAACTGATTGCTGAGAACAGTCCACCTGTATGAACCTTAGCACCTCTAGATTTAGAATTATAGGTATCTAGAGACTTGGATGCAGAGGCTACTGCACTCGGCATTTTATTAAACACATCAGACAACTGATTGCCGTTCTGTGCAAGTGGTGCCATGGCGTTTGAAATCTGATTCATCTGCCCGCTGAACTTGCCTAAGTCTGCCTGGTCTAATTTGCTGATGGTTTTAGATATATTTGATAAACTGTTCAAAGTTTTGCCAAGGCCACTATCGCCGATTTTTTCTAAAGGCTTTAATGCTTCAACGAGATTTCTTATTCCTTCAGAAAAAGCATCAACATTCTTGGTGTTTAAACCATTGACTACTTTGTCAAGTCTTGAAAGAGAGTTCAAAGTAGTTGCAATATTGCCGTCAATCTTAATACCTTGATTTAATCTTTGAAGTGCACCTGTCAACTTATCTATTGCGCTGACTGCTCCATCAACATCACTTTCGAACACTATCGATAATTTATCTATATCAGCCATATAGTTTCAAACCTCCTTCCTTAAAAAATAAGGCTCTCGGTTCGGCTCTAAACTTTATATAGATTAACGAAGTTTCGCATCCACGCTTCTGCCTGGACCTCTGCTTCTTTCTTTAATTCTTCTTCTTTCTTTTTGTCGCTCACTTTTTTTGCAGTAAATAAAGCAGCACCAGTAGCTGCAGCAGTAAGGCCTGCACCATGTATTGAACACAATAGCCGACACGGCATCATAGATATACATTCCATTTATCCAAGCCATCTGATTATCATAATCAAACTTCATTTTCTTAGCTTTCTGATAATATACCGTAAGGTATGGGTCACTACGCCAATACTGTTCATAGGTCATCCCTAGTGCAAGATAATAGGGAAACCACTCATTCATTACTTTCCTATAATCATTCGTGGACGCATCGGCATCACTTTTGCCTTCTATACTGTCCACTCGATCGCGTTTTTTTCTGGTTCTCCTAGGAATTCAATTGGTTCAGAGAACATTTCTACAAGCACTGCAAATAGATGCTCTTTATTGCCAAGATTCTTTAAAATCTTTTCTCTTGTATCGATATCTGTATCTTGATGATTCATTTCAAATGAATTAATGAATAATTCATAAATCGCATCAAGTGGGTTCTGAGCTGCTTTTTCAATTTCAAAGCCTTCTCCAACCATCTTACCGACAATTTCTCTTGTATAACCTAATTCATAATTCTTGCCTTCGTATGCAAACTTGATTGTTGTGCTATTTGATTTTTCCATACTTGCTTATCTCCTCTATAAATTATTAAAAAAAGGCGCCGATTAAAGCGCCTCTAACTTATACGTTATCAGTGCTTTTTGTTCCCCATTCAGGTGCACCTGTAGGTGTGATATATAAGTTAGTTTCTAAGATACTGTTTACTTCAATTGCCGGTAAACCTGTCTTTGATGGCTGACCACTAAAGTAAACAGATTTTGCTAACTTAGGATGCTTGATTTCAAACCATGTAGACTTGCCTGTCTTTGCAGCTTCTTCGTACTTTCCAATTAAGGCATCCCAAACTGTAATGAGTTCCTCTGTTAGGTTTGCTGTGAATGCTAATGCTCCACCTAAGTCCTTTAATCCTTCAATGTAAGTCTTGTACTCTGTTTCCATTAGATCAGTAGATTCTAAAGTTTCGGGACTTGGATTTAGTTCCGGAACGGACTTGATGTCCGGAATTACAGTGTACCCACCAGTTGGTCTAGTGCCCGCTGTTGCTTCAACGGCATATCCTACAGTTACGCCAGCTGTGTTGATTGCTACTCCCATATTTATCCTCCTTAATATTG
>ERZ780075.1030-NODE-1030-length-10597-cov-1.923639_pt1 | contig 10597 bp, 9 predicted proteins | sample MGYA00511839_ERZ780075 | MGnify/ENA primary metagenome ERZ780075 (study PRJEB29588, sample SAMEA2155953) | human gut metagenome | biome: human gut; feature: human-associated habitat; material: faeces | place: Denmark | collected 2008/2010 ...
AACACCTATGATTGTGAGAGTTATTTCTAATGTTGTCATATAAACCTCTGCCCTCTTATGCGTTTGTAAGTATATTCATATAAGGGCCCATGACCTTACGCATTTTAATCAGTCCCTTTGTGTGAAGCTGTGATACTCTTGATTCTGAAACCTCTAGGATATTGCTTATTTCTTTAAGGGTAAGATCCTCATAATAATATAATTCAATAACCCTGCGCTCCTTCTCGGTCAGATTGTCAAGCGACTTAACAAGCATTGTTTTCAGCTCTTCCTGTGTAACAATCTCCTCCGGCTGTGCATAATGTAAATTATGCGCAGCATCCATGACAGGCTCAGGTCCTGACTCATCAAATTCATCGAGAGATACAACATTTGTTACTTTAAGCTGCGACTGCCAGCTGCAAAGCTCATCCTCCGAGATAGAAAGCTCCTTTGCGAGGTCTGCGTCATTTGCTGTTTTGCCGGTACGAAGTTCAATGTTCTTTATTGCCTCGTCTATTTTCCTTTGTCTTTGTCTGACTGTTCTTGGAATCCAGTCCATTTTCCTGATCTGATCAAGTATGGCTCCACGGATTCTAAGGCTTGCATATGTCTCAAACTTGACATTTTTTTCAAGATTAAACTTGTCTATGGCATCAATGAGGCCAAATATCCCATAGCTTACCAGGTCATCATATTCCACATTATGCCCAAGATACATGCTGAGGCGTCCTGCCACAAGCCTGACCAGCTGTGCATATTCTATTATGAGCTGTTCCCGTAGCTTGGGAGTGGGATTCTTTTGATATTCCTCCCACAGCTTTTCCTTTTCTATAGCTTTCATTATGCCCCCTGTTTACCAGTATATTATTCTGCAGCTAGCTAATTGGCTTATCATTGTCATCATCATTATCAAAGACTTCGGAATCATCAGTCTTTGCTTCGGCCGCTTCAGCTTTCTTTTGCCTGTCTTCCATTGCCTTAAATGCACAGCTTAGGATTACTTTAAGTATCGCTCCGATTATATAGAATACTACAAGCACAGTTAAAAGTCTTGTTGTAAAGCTCATCAGATCAACGCCCTGCCGCAGGGATATAATACTGCATACTAAGCCGGCTAAAAGCATAACAAGAGATGGTAATAAATTATTCTTCATGTTAAATCACCTTTTGCTCTTTTCCGACTGCTTTGATGATATAGTCACCGGTTTCACAGTCAAGTATAACAGTTCTTCCGTAATTAAGACCGGTATCCTGTGCCTTCAGAGGAATTTTCAGCTCTGCAAGCACGTGCCTGGCCATATCGGTATTGCGATCGCCAACATTTCCGATTGTAGAATTGCCTGACATCTCAAACATCTTAGCTCCACCGGCAATCTTTGCAACCATTCGTCTGGGATTCGCGCCATTTTTTATCATTTGATTATAAAGTTCCCTAATTCCCGTATCGCCAAACTTGGCTATATTTGTGTTATTTCTAAGTTTGGTGCTGTCAGGCAGCATATAGTGTACAAGCCCACCGATTTTTGAAGCCGGATCATAAAGGGTGAGCCCTAAGCATGAACCAAGCCCAAGTGTGGTCAGAGAATCAGGGGCTTTGGCAACCTTAAGGTCTGCCATTGATACTTTAATAGTACTTGCCATATGGATTCTCCTAAATACTAAAAACTAATTCCTAAAGCCGATAAAATATTATCATATGAATCCGGATCAGGCATAAGGATAAAATATCCGTTCATCATTATATCATCACCAAACTCCGTCTCTATAAAAAGTGCATTGTCACCATATTGTCCAAACTGAATTGCCGGCACACTTAATATGGAAGCAGCCATATCTACAGCAATATACGGAATGGAAGGTAGTATTTTAAGATTTGTCATAGTTGAAAGCGCTGACAAATATGCGCCTGCTATTATGTTGCCAATCTCCTTCATGGCAGATAAATCCATCTCATCAAATGGCTCGTTATAGTCCTGTGGTCTGCCCATCAGCTTGTTTACCAGAAAGTGTGCTGCCGGAAGCTTCATGAGAAACATCATACTGCCGGAGATATCGTTGGTAACCTCAAGAAATATACCCACTATTGTCTCTTCCTCCGGACATATGGCATCTCCAAGCTTTGTCGCATCCATTAACAGAACTCTTGGAACTTCCATTTTCATGGTAGTGCCAAGCATGCCGGCAATCGCTGTCGTGGCATTGCCGGCACCTATATTTCCGATTTCCTTAAGGACATCCATATACATCGAATTGACATTATCTAAAGAAAATTCACTCATTGTATTCACCCTTTTATTTGTTAAAACTTATATAGTGAGGCTTTTATACCTCACTATACATTGCTGCAAATCAGTTAGCGTCCTTATCTGAGACTATTGAGCCTATTTCAAACAGAGAAATCAGTTCATCTCCGTTTTTACCTATACCGTTTATGAACAGCTCCTTGCCTGTAGATGAAGCATCTATATTAGGCTTATCTATTTCATCAACCACAAGTGTGACAACTTCACAAACTTCATCGACAATAAGACCTATCTCACCCTTTTCTTCAAGCTTTAGGATAATTATTCTGGTTGATGATGTATATACATCATCGTCCAGTCCCATTTTTATGCGGGCACTCATTACCGGAACGATATCACCACGCAGATTTATGATACCCTTAAAGTACTTCTGCGCCTTTGGCACTCTTGTAATCTTCTGCATTCTGACGATATTATCAACATAGCCAATATCAATTCCAAATTTTTCTTCGCCTATTTTGACTGAAATATATTGCTTTGTTTCTTTTTCCTGTATATCAAATTCATTTTCTGGCATGTACTTCCCCTCCATTACATAAGTGTATTTACATCAAGTATCAAAGCTACATCACCATCTCCAAGTATTGTCGCTCCGCTGATAAGCTTGTTGCCGTTTATGTATTTTCCTAAAGACTTGATTACAATCTCCTGCTGTCCAATGAGATTGTCAACCACAAGACCTGCCTGCTGATCTCCCTTTTGGACAATCACTACAGTAAGATGATCCGGCTCCTGCTCCTTTGGCTCAATGTCCAGCATCTTATCAAGGCGGATGATTGGAATAACGCTTCCACGCAGGTGAATAACTTCCTTAGCCTGTACATATTTGATATCCTTCACAGGAATATCCTCTATATTTGAGATAGAGCCGAGCGCAATGGCATATATCTCATCACGGATCTCTACCATGAGAGCCTGAATGATTGCAAGAGTAAGAGGAAGACGTACAGTAAATGTAGTACCCTTACCAAGCTCGGTTGAAACCGATACATCACCACCCAGCTGTTCAATGCCGGATTTAACAACATCAAGACCAACTCCTCGTCCGGAGATATCGGTAATCTGTTTTGCCATTGAAAAGCTTGGCATAAAAAGGAAGTTGATGATATCCTTCTGAGATAGATTTTCAGCCTGTTCAGCTGTGACTATGCCACGCTCGATAGCCTTGTTCTTTACGGCTTCGGTATCGATTCCGTTTCCATCATCTCCGACCTTTATGACAACATTGTTGCCCTCCTGGTATGCATTTAAGAAAATAGTACCTATCTCTGGCTTTCCACGCTCAAGTCTGACCTCATTGCTTTCAAGTCCATGATCAGCACTGTTTCTAAGCAGATGCTGCAGAGGATCTCCAATCTGATCCACAACTGTACGGTCCAGCTCGGTATCTTCACCGGTTATGACAAGACTCATCTTCTTATTCAGAGTACGAGACAGATCTCTTATCATTCTAGGATATTTCTGTGTAACACTTTCAATAGGAACCATTCGTACCTTCATGACAGACTCATGGAGATTGGTCGTAATTCTTTCCAGATATTCAATCTGTTCATGGAATGACTGGTTATTATTGTTTTCTCCATCAGATGAGCTCATGGCTACAAGAGAGTTCTTTGCAATAATAAGCTCAGACACCTGATTCATAAGCATATCAAGCTTTTCGATATCTACTCTGACTGTTCGGCTTGTAGTAGCTTTTTTATGAGAAACAGCCTGCTTTTGAGAGTTATTTGCAGTTTTTGGCTTTGAAGATTCTGTCTTTGCAGCAGGAGTCTTTTCCTCTTTTTCTTCCTTATCTGCCTTTTTTGTCTCTTCAGAAGCCTGTGCTGTCTGCTCTGCTTCACCCTCCAGGTGAAACTCGGTGATTTCTTTTCCCTCAACCTTATCAATCTCAGATACGTTGGAAGCTGCATGCTCCAATTTATCAAAACCCTCACCTGATGCAACATAAAAGCTGAATGACAAATCAAACTTCTCATCCTCAATATCCTGTGAGCTTGGTCTGTAAACCAGAATCTGTCCCAGCTCCTCAACTGCCTTGAAAACAAGGAAAGCTCTTGCTGCTTTGAGCAGACAGTCGCTTGCTACGGTAACTGTCATGCCGTATATTTTAAGGCCTGCTGAAATTGCCTCGTCAATTAATTTTTTCTCGTTGTCTGTCAGTTCAATTGTATCAAGTGCACTGTCAGATGCATCTGATGAATCCTTTGTTTCAGCTTCAGCAGCCTTTTCTTGAGGCTCAGCCTGTTTGCTTACAGTCTGTCCGTTTGCTTTTGCAATAAAATCGTTGAGTTCCTTTATGATAACCTCATTATCATCAGTACCCTCATCAGATGTGGATTTAATATTTTCAACATAGCTGTCTATAGCGTCAAGGCACTTAAAGAGCAGATCAATCATTGAGCTGTCAACTTTAATTTTATCGCTTCTGACCTCCTGAAATACATTTTCCATAGCATGTGTAAGGTGCTGCGTGCGCTTAAAGCCCATTGTACCTGCCATACCCTTGAAGGACTGGGCAGCACGGAAAATCTCATTTATAGTGTCTTTGTTTTCCGGCTCCTGCTCAAGAGTCATGATACAGTCAGACAATGTCTGAATATGCTCCGAACTTTCATCAATAAAAATATCTAGATACTGGCTAACATCCATTTTATTTTACCCCCACATTTTTTGTGATTGCTTTGGCAACATCTGATAGTGTAACGACTTCATCAACCACACCTGCCTCATAGATGGCTCTTGGCATGCCATACACAACACTTGATTTCTCGTCCTGTGCAATGACATAGATAGGCTTTGATTTGCCAAGTGAAAGAATGCCATTCGTGCCGTCTGCCCCCATACCTGTGAGTACCACACATACAACCTCATCATAATTAGAGGATGTCAGTGAATCAAACATGATATTGGCACAAGGCTTGAGTCCGCTGATAGGTGGCATATCATTAAATGATATAACATGTGAAGCGCCTGATTTCTTTATAGCTATATGTGTACCGCCCGGAGCTATATACACTACTCCGTTTTTAAGCACCTCACCGTTTGAAGCCTCCTTCACCTGAACCTGACTTAGCTCATTAAGGCGCTCAGCCATGCTCTTTGTAAAGCCGGCAGGCATATGCTGTACTAAAACAACCGGTGCCAAAAGTTCAGCCGGAAGAAACGGTATTACACTTTGCAGTGCCTTTGGACCACCTGTAGATGATGCAATTGCTACTATTTTATTGCTGCCTGCTGCCTTGTGTTTGTTTACAATAGCACCGGCTTTCTTCTCAACAGCTGTGACATTGCGTGAAGCACTATGAACAGGTGTGATTCTAACGGCTGCATACACAACCCTGAGCAGAGTTTCCTTAAACTGGTTTCCCTTTGCCTCTATGATATTGTTTGGTTTTGTGACGAAATCAAAGGCACCAAGCTCTAAAGATTTGATAGCTTCATCTGCTCCCTCTATGGTTAGAGTGCTTACCACCACAACAGGTGTTTTTATGCTCTCCTTCTGCAGATGTGAAAGCACCTCAAGACCATTCATCCTCGGCATATTTATATCAAGAATAACAGCATCGTACTTTTGTGTACGGAGCTTTTCAAGTGCTTCCAGTCCATCCTTACATGTATCAGTTGCCTGTAATTTATTGTCTGAATTGATTATATCACACTCAACCCTTCTCAGTAGTGCAGAATCATCAACTATTAAAATGTTAGATTTCATATTATTACTCCATTTCTCTTCGTCTTATGCGTCTTTCTTCTTCAAACACAAATCTGACTATTTTCTCCCGTTCTGTCATGCGGTCGAAAATAAACTTTGAACGTGCAAAATATCTGTCTGCATAGTCCAAAGACTGAGTACAGTTTATTACCTTACAAACTATATTGAATTGTTGTGTACACTCCTCAAGTGCTAAAGAAAACTGAGCCATAAAATATGTACCTTCTTCAAGAGGTGTGCTTAGAGAAAATCTGATGCCTCCTCCACTTATATCAAGGATAACCGATTTGACAGTATTCATATTTTTGCTGTTGATTGCATGATTCTTATACATCTTTTTGCAAAACTCAAGCTCACTCTCAGCTTTATCATCGTATCTGACTTCATAAAAATCCATGTCTATAGTACATGGAAGTCTGAAAAACTGACGTCTTTGTATCTTTTCCAGATTATTTATAAGCTCTATAGCAAGAAAATACATATTTTCTTTACGATAACGCTGTCTGACTATAGCAGAGCTTTTTAGTATAGTTTTGTTTTGTGTGTATATTATAAAGTCAAATTGCGTGCCAAGCTGAAATAAAACCACTCTGCCACTGTCAACAGGCATAGTTATTTCCCACATGCTGTCTGTTAGCTTGTCAGAAAAGCTGCTCTTATATGATGTGCTGTTATCGGATAAACCGGATGCAAAGATATCAATTTTGTCACCCGGAAAAATCAAACTTGTATATTCCATATGTCTTCCTCTTAAATTAACTATTGCTTTCTGTTAAAAAAATTTGAAAAAACATGTGAGATTGTTCTTTTCTCATCCAAAGCAGCAGATTCATTATCCAAAAGTCTTTTTGCAATTTCTTCAAATGACCGTGCAGCCTTTGAGGTCGGATCATAAATTGAAAGTATCTTCTGCTGCCTGACAGCCTTTTCAACCATTGCATCAGACGGCACATATCCCAGATACTCAAGACTTCCGTTTAAGAACTGCATAACAACGGAATTAATCTTGTTGAACACTATACTGCCATCCTCTTTTGACGCAGCCCTGTTGGATATAACGCGTATGCATACTTTTGACGGGTCGAAATCAGGTCTCTTATACAGCGCTTTAAGCAATGAATATGAATCGGTGATTGAGGTAGGCTCCGGGGTTGTAACCAGCACAATTTCGTTGCTGGCCGCAACAAATTCCATGACCTGTTCAGACACCCCTGCACCGGTATCAATTATGATAAAATCATACATACTGTTCAACTCATTTATTGCAGAGACAATGAAATGAATCTGTTTGTGGTTTAAATTATTAAGCCCCACAACACTTGAGCCGGCTGAAATAAAATCAATGCCCAAAGGTCCGTTTGAGATGATGCTCTTTATAGTCTGGTTTTCATATATTACATCAGCAAGAGTATACTTAGGAATAACACCAAACATCACTTCGACATTGGCAAGACCGAGATCAGCATCAAAAATAATTACTCTTTTTCCGAGTCTGCTGAGCCAAACCGCCAGATTGACAGAGGTATTGGATTTGCCCACACCACCCTTGCCGCTTGTAATGGTAATAACACGGGCCGGTTCTATATAATTTTGATTACGCTGCTTAATAACATTTCTAAGCTGCTGTGCCTGGTCCATTATTGTCTGCCTCCGAGTAATTGTTTGACAATCTTTTGTGTATCAAATACCTCTATATCATCCGGAACGTTTTGTCCATTCGTGACATATGATATACCGGCATCAGAGTATAGCTTTATATTTAACAGATTGCCATATGATGAGGTTTCATCAAGCTTTGTAAATATCAGTTTGTAATCGGCAATATCCTTATAGGAATCAATTATAGATATAAGATCCCTGTACTTGGTTGTAGCACTTAAGACGAGATATACCGACTTCTCATATTCAGGTGATAGACCTGCAAGAAGTGCTCTCATATCATTCCGCTGTGTCTCGTTCTTGTGTGAAAAGCCCGCTGTATCAACAAAAATCACATCTGCCTGCTCATATTCAGCCACCGCACTATTTAACTCTGTGGCAGTATAAATGACAGACAAAGGTGTATCCAGAATATTTGCAAATGTACGTAACTGGTCTGTTGCAGCTATTCTGTATGTATCAGCAGTGATAAATGCGATATTTTTATTATAATTAACCTTGAATTTTGAAGCAATTTTAGCAATTGTGGTTGTCTTGCCAACGCCTGTCGGTCCGACAAAGAAAACAACTCTTGGTTTTTTGCCGTTTACCTTTATAGTTTCAGGCTGACCAAATCTTAAAACGAGTTTCTGGTATACATTGGACAAAATCACATCAAGGCTGTTACCCGGACGTAAGAATTTTTCGCTTTCATCCAGAATCTGATTGATATATTTCTCATCCACCTCATTATCCAGCAGTGTCTTGTATAAAATGCGGACAAATTTAAGTTCCTGTGCACTTTGAGGCTTTGAAGGCTCCTTATTTTGAGGTTTATCAAATGTGCTTTCCATCATTTTGGCAATGGAATCAAGCTCCTTGATTTCCTGTTCAATATCGCTGGTCTGTTCAGCCGCCTTTGGGGCTGCCGGTGCAGGTGTAGGTTTTAAGGTCTCAGATGCAGATTTTGGGGCGAATGAAGGCATCTTTATTTCTTCATCTGCCTTGTAATCAATTTTACCCGGGAGTGTAGTCCTTGCAAGCTGCGAGGTCGTTATTGTCTGTGTCTGTTTTTTTTCATCCATAGCCGCAGTCACCTCATATGTTGAGCTTTTGAATATACCAAATAATCCCTTTGGCTTAATCTCCTTGATATTCATAATCACAGCATTTGGACCAAAGGCCTGCTTTGCACATTCAATTGCTTCTTCTTTTGTTTTTCCAGTGAATTTGTTAATAGTCATTTATGCAGTCACCATTCCTACCGACTGAAGCTCAACATTTGATTCAACCTCATTGTAGGATAACACAATGAGATCCTTGAAATAATCCTCAGTCATTTTCTTAAAGTACATTCTAACAATTGGAGATGTAATAATAATAGCACTCTTTCCCAAACTTTCCAACTTACCAATTTCTGTTTCAACAGATTTGATAATAGCCTTTATCCTGTCAGGATCAAGAGAAAGGTAAGAGCCCTGCTCTGTCTGTTTAACAGATGACATAATTTCCTGCTCCACAGCAGGGTCAAGTGTGATGACACTTGTGGTCTCATTTGCAGGAAAATACTTACTTGATATAGCTCTCTTTAAGCCCTGGCGCACGTATTCCGTAAGTACATCTGTATCCCTGGTGGTCTGTGCGTGATCGGCAAGCGTCTCAAAAATTGTAAGCAGATCCCTAATAGAAATTCCCTCGCTCAAAAGATTCTGAAGCACCTTCTGAATCTCACCAAGACCAAGCAGCTTTGGTATGAGTTCGTCCACAATGACAGGATTTGATTCCTTGAGATTGTTGACCAGATTCTGTACATCCTGTCTGGTGAGAAGCTCTGCAATATGAGATCTGATAACCTCAGTCAGATGAGTAGCTATAATCGATGGCGGATCTACAACTGTATATCCAAGACTCTCAGCACGCTCTCTTTGGCTTTCCGTAATCCATATGGCCGGAAGATGGAATGAAGGCTCAAATGTAGGAATACCTGTTATCTCCTCCTCCACATAGCCCGGATTCATAGCCATGTAGTGATCAAAAAGTATCTCACCTTCTGTTACCTGTATGCCCTTTATCTTGATGATATACTGATTAGGATTAAGCTGTATATTATCCCTTAATCGTATGATAGGTACGACAGTTCCAAGCTCTAAAGCAATCTGTCGCCTTATCATTACAACTCGGTCAAGCAGATCCCCTCCCTGATTTACATCTGCAAGAGGAATGATACCATAGCCAAACTCAAGCTCAATAGGGTCAACATTAAGCAGTGAAACAACATTTTCAGGCTTACGGATTTCCTGTGCCTCGTTCTCTTCCTGCTCAGCGCTCTCTTCAATCTTAGCTTCTCCTGCTTTAGTTCCTAGCTTCCTTCCGTAAAAAATAAGAGCTGCTCCTAACGGAACAAATATGTACCATGGCAACGGTGTAAAAATTCCAAGGACAGAAAGCGCAGCACCAACCATAATAAGTACCCTGTCCATCGAAAAAAGCTGTCCAACTATCTCATCACCAAGTTCTCCATCACTTGATGCTTTAGTTACAAGAATACCTGTAGCAAGTGATATAAGCAATGATGGTATCTGTGAACACAATCCGTCACCGATTGTAAGAATAGTATACTTAGAAAGAGCATCATTAATTGATAATCCTCCATATATCATTCCCATGACTATACCACCAACAAGGTTGATTCCGGTAATAATAAGACCTGCAGTTGCATCTCCCTTAACATATTTGGTAGCACCATCCATAGAACCAAAGAAGCTATTCTCCTGCTGTAGCTTCTTTCTTCTCTCAGCAGCCTCTTTATCAGTAATGGCTCCTGTATTAAGGTCTGAGTCAATAGCCATCTGCTTACCAGCCATTGCATCAAGTGTAAATCTTGCAGTTACCTCTGCAACTCGCTCAGAGCCCTTATTAATAACTATAAACTGAACGATAATAAGAATAATGAATATAA
>ERZ780075.1035-NODE-1035-length-10573-cov-4.251759_pt1 | contig 10573 bp, 6 predicted proteins | sample MGYA00511839_ERZ780075 | MGnify/ENA primary metagenome ERZ780075 (study PRJEB29588, sample SAMEA2155953) | human gut metagenome | biome: human gut; feature: human-associated habitat; material: faeces | place: Denmark | collected 2008/2010 ...
GATGATGTTCTCTGCCCATTTCTTAAAACCCGATTCGATGATGGCTTGGTCATCCTTCACGAGAGGTTTGATGAGGGGATACATCTGAGTAAGTTCGTTGATAACATCCTCGTGGATAACCTCAAAGGTAGTCATGCCCACCAAGGTTTGCTGATGACCATGGTTCAGGTCGATAGGCACATTGCGATAGGCGATACCTTTCATATAGACATCAAACACCTTCGCAGCCATCTGTCCATAGCGCATATCGCCAGTGGCAGCATAGATGCGAGCGGCGTCACGGGCGATGGTGATAATCTGACGGTTCACACCTGCCAGATTGCATCCCGTCTTGGCTGGAGAAGTCTTCTCCATCTTGCCTGTAGCCCTGCTAATGTAAGTAACGCTACCCTGCTCATCGTCATCATAAGGAATAATATCCTCCAGCTTAGGGCGATTATATTGAGATGCCGTGCTTCGTGAGCCGTTATATTTCACGGTAGGACCTGCCGCTTTCGCACCTCCAGGATGAGAGAATGTCTCCCCATTCACAAACACATCTGATGCATTCGTCTTCCAAAACATCTGCAATCGGGAGTAGAGCCAGTCGGGTTGTTTATCCATCTGGCTCATCACGTTCTCAATCTTAACCTTCAACTTGGTAATCTCTGGATCCTCCACCTTCTTCTTAGCCATACCGAAAGAGGAAGAGAGGAGCATCAAGGCTGCTACATATAGTACTTTTTGTTTCATGCGATTTACTTGATTGTTTTGAATGTAATACGGCTAAGACCGAGTTTATACGTATAGAAAACTGAAAGTCTATCCATTTTATTGCTTTCTTACGTAATATAGAATCACCCTTTTACGTAATATAAAGCAGACATCCGTATAGTTCGTATAACAATCGAAAGATGACATAACGCCATTCTAACTATGGCATAAAAACATTCTAACCCATCAACATTTTATGAAAAAGGTACTATCAACTCTCATTCTAGGACTCTTGGCACTGACCTCCTTTGCCAAGGACAAACTCATCGTTGCGCCAGCTCCCACGGGCATCGAACTGAAGCACGACTTCGAGGTGAAGGCTCGCATCCATGACGGCGAATGGCAGGACGTGAGCACCTACGCCTTCAAGGTGGATAGGGTGGCGAACGCCAAGCACAACGTGGAAATCACCTCAGTGGCTAAATTCGAGTTCGAGGGGGAAGTGGAAATACAGGTGAAGAGCATCGCTCAGGACATCAAGAGCTATAAGATCAGACCGAACTCCTACGGCATCAAGGCTATACAAGAGGGCAACACGCTGACCTTCTCGCTCGACCGTCCTCGCAATCTCTCCGTAGAAATCAACGGCAACATCTACCAGAATCTCCAAATCTTCGCAGACAACGTATTAGAAAAACCAAAGGTAAAAAAGAAGAAAGACCTCATATATTTCGGTCCGGGCATCCACGACTTCAAGGGCGACTCCATCCACATCGCTTCGGGCAAGACGGTTTTCATCGACAATGGAGCGGTTATCAAGGGATGGTTATCCACCTATGGCTCCAACCATGTCAAGATATTGGGACATGGCATCGTCATGCCGGGGCATCATGAGGGCATCATGGTGAGATATGCCAAGAATATAGACATCGATGGTCCTATCACTACCCAGTTGCCTATCGGCGGAAGCGACTCCGTGACCGTGAAGAACGTGAAGGTGATGAGCTGGTATGGATGGGGCGATGGCTTCAACATCTTCGCCAGCAACAACATCCACCAAGAGCATCTCTTCGCTCGTACCAGCGACGACTGCTCCACCATTTACTGCACTCGCAAGAATTACCATGGTGGCTGCAAGAACATCACCATCAAGGACTGCGTGTATTGGGCTGACGTGGCTCACCCTATCATGATAGGACTCCACAGCGAGACACCTGAGAACGAAGAAATCACCAACGTGCTCTACGAGGACATCGACATCCTAGAACATGCTGAGAACCAGATAGACTACCAAGGTTGCATCGGCATCAACGATGGCGACAACATCCTGGTGAAGGGCGTTACCTTCCAAAACTTCCATATCGACAACATCCGCAAGGGCATGATTGTCAACATGCGAGTATGTTTCAACAAGAAGTATTGCACCGCTCCTGGCCGTGGCATCGAGGACATCACCCTGCGCAATATCGCCTATACGGGCGAGATGCCAAACATGGGCATCATCGCTGGATATGACCAAAGTCGCATGGTGAAGAACATCCGCTTCGAGAACTTCACCATCAATGGAAAGGTGATTACAGACGATATGCCAGGAAAGCCAAAGTGGTACAAGACCGCCGACATGGCGAACATCTACGTGAACGACCATGTGGAGAACTTGATTTTCACCAAGTAACTTGAGTAAATAGATTTCATTGAGAGGCGACCGCCCTATATCTGAAAACGGATATAGGTGCGGTCGTCAAAGCTTTTATTGCCTACCACGATTCCCTTGGTGGCTATAAATTCATGGGTGCATTGAGGGTCATAGGCAAGAAGATGCGCCAAAGCCTCCTCGCTCTCTGTCAAGGTCGGTTTGAGGAAAGGATAACCATCGCTTGCCAAGACGATCTCCTTTGTAGGAAGAGGTAAGCTATCAGCTACATCTGTCTCTACATTTTTTTGGGGAGCATTCAGTGAAACGACCTTCATTCCTTTCTGATAAATCGGAAATCCATCTATCACCGTGTAGGTTTTGTTCTGTCCCTCCAGCATCGCCTGGATGAGCAAGGGTTCTATCGTCTTGCGAGCCTCCTGCGGCGTGAAGCCTTGTCGGATGAGTTCCACTCGCCTACGAGCGACTATATCCTCGAAAGGTTTGTTGTTCTCATATAGTTTTCCGTCGATGATGGCTTGGCAGTCGCCTACCATCCATACCTCATTCTTCGCCTTGCTATAGAGGATGGCGGAAGCGGTGAGCCGCTCCTCTGGATGCGCTTGCATCTGCTCCTCTATCCCCTGCTGGCGATACACCTTATTATATATATAGGACGTGACACCCTCGCAGAAGTCCTCCACCGTGCTTTCCGGTTTCAGTTCGTGCTGGATATACTCCGAGATAAGCACCATGGCGTAACGTCCATTCTTCATGTCGGGTGAGAGATGATGGGGAGTCTTGCTCGTGCTTCCATCTATCACGGCGATGAAGTCGGCGGTAACGACCAGTCCGTCCTCACAACTTTCCGGGCTTTTCTTGCCCTCTATCTTACTTTCTATTACTTTCATGTTTCAATGTATTTAGAGTCATAAGCAATGATATGGCTTGCTTCTTGCCATCCCATTACCTTGCCGATGCAAAAGTACAAAAAATAGCAGTTCACTCCAAATGAATCCCCGACATTTCATCCTTATCTCGCCGCTAACGCATATTTTATGTCAATTCTGGCAAAATAAGACCGCCTTATTTTGCCGCTAACGATATTTTTTGTATCTTTGCGGCGAAATAAGGAGATTGAAATATGGAAAGAATCATAGGAAGAAAGAAGGAAATACAAGAGTTGCAAGCTTGCTTTCACTCTAATCAAGCAGAATTTGTTGCCATTTACGGCAGACGAAGAGTAGGAAAAACATTTCTCGTCAGAGAAATGTTCAAAGACAATATGGTGTTCTACCATACAGGACTATCCCCATTTGAGTTGAAGGATGAAGTTCTCATCAATAGTCAACTGACCAATTTCTATTCCTCCCTCAAACGATATGGTTACGAAGGAACAGAAAAGCCAAGTGACTGGATGGAAGCCTTTGATATGCTCATCAAGTTCTTGGAAACCAATCAAAAAGAAGAGAAACAAGTCGTCTTCATAGATGAAATCGCATGGATGGACACTCCACGCTCAGGCTTTCTAACGGCGTTCGAACACTTTTGGAACGGTTGGGCATCAGGACAGCATCATCTCATGCTCATTACTTGCAGTTCTGCTGCATCGTGGGTTCTTGACAATATCATCAACAACCGAGGGGGACTTTACGACCGTACAACTTGCGAAATTCATCTCTCTCCCTTCACCTTGCAAGAGTGTGAGCAATATCTGCATTCCAAGGATATCCAACTAGATCGATACAGCCAAGCTCTCTCCTATATGGCTATAGGTGGAGTACCCTATTATCTATCCATGCTAAAAAAAGGTGAGAGCATAGCTGCTAATATCGACAATTTGTTCTTTGCAAAAGGTGCCAAATTGCGCAACGAGTTTGACAACTTATTTGCCTCACAGTTTGCCGACTCCGAGTCCTTGAAGTCCATCGTCAAACTTCTGACCAAGAAAAAAGAAGGATTCACAAGAAAGGAAATATCAGAGTTATGCAAGATAAAAACAGGCGGAGGACTGACGAAGCTATTGAAGTCTCTGGAAGAGAGCGACTTTATACTTCCTTATCTAAGTTACAAAGGTTCCAAGCGGAACTTAAAATACAAGTTGATTGACCCATTTCTTCTCTTTAGTCTCCAGTTTAAGGGGAACACCACCAACGAGCGTTATTGGCAAGAGAACCAAAACTCAGCCAAGCTGAACATTTGGCGTGGCTTTGCCTTTGAGGACCTCTGTTTCCGCCACATACCGCAAATCAAGAGGGCATTGGGCATACAAGGAGTACAAGTCGAAGTGCTACCATGGCACAGTGAGCAGAAAGAAGGCGGGGCACAGACCGACATGATCATCGCTAGAGCCGACCGCCTCATCAACATCTGTGAGATGAAATTCTACAACACCGATTTCATTGTCGATAAAGGATATGATACCGTGCTGAGAAACAAGCTTACCACCTTCATGGAGGAAACCAAAGTAAGAAAGTCCCCCATCATGACGCTCATCACGACCTTCGGATTGAAATACAATGAATATTCCGGTCGCTTCCAAAGTGTCATCACCCTCGAAGACTTGTTCTAGAAGACTGAGGGCGATTTTGTACTTTTCCTCAGTACGCCCCCTCTGCTCGCCCCTCTGCTCGCCCCTCTGCTTTGGCATTGCCCAATACATCATTTTGAATCATGATAGCTTCCTTGTAACTATTGCCTAGATTGATGTGCTCAAATATAGAATCGGTCCACTGAAAAAACAAGGATTCAGAATAATGAAGGATACGAAAGTTATGTATATCTATAAGCATTATGTCCCCTTTGCGATTTTTTGCTAATACATCCACTCTGTTTTCTGTGTCGCAAGAGTCAAAATAGCTATGATTACCTTTATCAGCAAGAACTTCCAAGATTTTCACCTTTTCATTCAAGAATTATCGCTTGCAAATGTACGACAAATTATCGTAACTACCAAATATTTAAGTAAATAAAAAAAGGAGAGGCGAGCTTCACAGCCAGCCTCTCCCGAGAGATTTATAGAAAATGCCACTCATGGCATTCCTATATCTTGATTAAAAATATTATCAAAATTAATTTGCCTTCGGCAATGTTTTACTCCAATCATTCTGAGCAACACCAAAACCTGAATTGATTTCGTCAACAGGAATTGGATATACAAAGTCTGAAATCTTATAATTGTTAAAAGTGAACTTCACCTCTGGGGCACCATAAGCATATACAGATGCCTTTTCGTCCCAACGGCGCAAATCATACAAACGAAGTCCCTCCTGGAACAATTCGCGAGCACGCTCATCCTTCAAGAAAGCAAGAACCTCATCCTTTGTTGTACCCAACTGCTCGGCAGAAGTAATATCCGCATTACGCTTTGCTACAACTAACAAAGAATTTCTAGCCTCATCAAAATCTGCGGCAGTAGTTCCATGAAGCTTAGCCTCTGCCTTAATGAGATACATTTCTGGCGCATTGATCAAATAGTTTGTCGTTGTTACGGTAGGGAACTTACCACCCTTAAAGACAGGCTTGGTTGGCGTAGAAGAAGCATCCCAAATGAAGATTGAAGTTCTGCAATCATTTGCACCATACATCTTCTGAAGCTTAGGACTTGGACTAAAGCTGTAAGTTGACCACAATGTACCGCAAGATTGTGCTGACCAGTTATGCTTGTCATCAATAGACAAATAGAACAAGCTCTCCGTATTGACACCTGTAGAAGAATACATTGCCTTGTATTCGTCTGCCGTTGTTGCTATAGCAGACACATCTGCATCATCAAGAGCTTGCTGAGCATAAGACGCAGCATCAGACCAATTCTCCATATAGAGATAAACACGAGCCAACAATCCTTCTGCTGCAGCCTTGGTAAAGTAAACTTTCTTGCCTCTATCTGCACCAGCTTTGCCAAAATGCTCAATAGCATTTTTCAAATCACCAACAATAGATGTATAAGTCATACCTACTGTTGAACGAGAAACCTGCTCGAAAGCCTTAATTGGCTCCTCTGAGATTACAATACCTGGTTGATCAGAAAAATCCTGACCATTTACCTTGATTTGATGACCATAGATATTGACTAAAGCAAGTTTAGCATAAGCACGAAGAGCATAAGCCTCAGCCAAAGCGACATCCAAAGTCTGCTTATCTTCCTCAGTGGAAGTCTCATACAATTTCTTACCTGCATTAATTGCTCTCGCTGAATTATCAATTACTTTGTAACCATAATTCCAAATATAACGCAAATAGCTTTCCTCATCTGTCATCGTATAAGAATAGATGGCATCCATATGACTTGTAGAACCATTCCAATATGACAAGTCTGTTGGAATATCACCAATCATCGTTGCAAAGTCTCCTGCAAAATAATAATGATAAAACCAATCGTACTCACCATTTACGGCATTACTTACAGAAGATGCATCTGTCAAGCCATTATCTACATCAACACCAGAATAGTTCTTGGTGTTCAAAAAGTCATCTCCACAACTTGTCAAACAAGTTCCTGTTACTGACAAAAACAGTAAACCTAATATATGTTTCTTCATATTATTCCTTAATTTGAATCTTTTTAGAAAGTAATCTGAATACCACCAACAAATGTAGTCACACCAGGATACTGCCATGCGATAACGCCATTATCGTATGTATCAGGTGTATATCCAGTAAAGTCACTTGCAGTAAAGGTGTATAAGTTATCTGCTGAAATGTAAATACGTACCTTTTGCATGAAAGCCTTCTTTGTCAAAGAAGATGGCAAAGTATAGCCCAATGTAATATTACTCAAGCGCAAGTAGCTTCCGTTCATGAGGAAACGAGAAGAAGTCGCTGTTGATTTATCTGGATCATTGTAAACATAACGAGGATATTTTGCATTAGGATTATCCTCTGTCCATGAGTTAAGAGCCATATCTTTGAGCGGTGTCATCTCACGCATACCCCAACCTGTAAAGGCTGCGCCATAATCATAAACCTTAGCACCCAAACGATAATTGAAGCTTAAACTTGCATCAAGTCCTTTCCAATTGATAGATGTTCCAAATCCACCGAATACCTTTGGATCAGCAGAACCCAAATGACGCTTTGCAGCCTCACTATAATTGCTTGTTGTCTCATCACCAGTTTCATTCTTATACCATAGAGGCTTACCATTGGTTTTATCCACACCTGCATATTCTCTCATATAGAACTCATTGTATGGATAACCCACTTCGTTGATTGTCAATGTATTGACGATAGGTTCACCACTAGACAACTTAACCACACGGTTTTTATTCCAAGTCATATTAGCATAAGCATTCCAATCCAAGTCCTTACTATGCATGATAGTAGCCTTCAAATCTACTTCGATACCTTGGTTACGAATCTTACCAATGTTCTTATAAGTGCTAGCCAAACCAGTTGTCATAGACAAAGGCATTTTCATCAAGGCATCAGATGTTGTCTCATTATAGTAATCCAAAGACAAATGGATGCGATCAATAAAAGAAAGATCAAAACCAATATCAAACTTCTTAGAAGTCTCCCATGTCAGTTTTGCATTAGAGATTGACTCAGGGGCAATACCTACAACACCATCATAGTTGTGACCTGCCATATAATAACCACGCGCAGCATACCAATCGATGTCTTGATTACCTACAGTACCATAAGAAGCACGAAGAGTTGCATTCGTGATAACAGGATTATCCTTCAAGAACTTCTCTGAAGAAAGGCGCCACTTTGCACCAACAGACCAGAAATTACCCCAAAGGTTGTCTGTTCCAAATACAGAAGAACCATCACGACGGAAAGATGCAGACGCATAATATTTGTCAAGATATGAATAGTGAGCATCTGCGAAGTAAGAAGCCAATCTTGCCTCTCTCTGCTCGTATGCAGGGTCTTCCCACTTACCTGCTGTAGAAAGCTTGTTCATTCCCAAAGAAGCAAATGGGAAATCATAACCTGTATAATGATCAGAATAGTAAGACTTCTTCTGCATTTCCTGTCCCAACATCACAGACACATTGTGCATATCGTTGAAAGTTTTATTCCAACCCAGCACATTGTTCCAAGTAATTGTTGTAGAACGAGAATTGAATTGGTCACCATAACCATTATAATCTCCCATACCCTGTGGATCGTAAATAGCAGACATATATTGATACTCACGATAGTTCATGATATTTACACCTAAGTTTGTACGGAAATAAATACCATTCCAAATATCAACTTGCAAGTATGGATTTAAGTTCAATGTCTCATTGCGACTTTCGTATACATTACCCAACTTATCTGCAAGAGCAAGAGGGTTATATAAGCCGTAAGTATAACCATAGTACTTGCCTTCCTCATCATGAGTTGGATAGAATGGTTGCATCATAGAAATCGCAGCGGTCATAGTATTACTCATTGCACCAGCAGTTGATTGGCTTGAACCATTCTTAATAGAGAAAGCATAGTTAGCATTAGCACCAACAGCAAAGCGACCGAACTTGCTCTCTACATTGACACGTCCTGAATATCTCTTAAAATCAGAAGCAATTACCAAACCTTTTGTGTCGAGATAACCAGCACTGACATAGAAACCAGTCTTACCTGTCTTTCCCTGAGCACTGATGTTGTAGTCTTGATAATAACCATGGCGAGTAACCTCATCTATCCAATTGGTAGATCTCTTGCCATCCCATTTGTAATACTCAGACAAAGCAGCTTTTGCATCATCAATATTATCGAACTGACCAGCAGCTACACGACCTTGCGCATAGAGATTCATAGTCTCCTCAGCATTGGCATAATCCATGTTGTTATTTGCCATAGAAGTGAAGCCTTGCTTAATATCAACATTGATATTCAACTTGCCCTCAGTACCCTTCTTGGTGGTAATGACAATCACACCATTAGCAGCACGAGCACCATAAATAGCAGTTGCAGCAGCATCCTTCAATACAGTAACAGTCTCAATATCCTCAGGATTCACAGATGCCATTGGATCCAAATAGTTTCCTTTGCCAGAATAAGTGCCTTCGACATCTGAATTCATTGGCATACCATCAATCACATACAATGGCTGTGTACCAGAACTGATAGAAGAACGTCCACGTACATAGATAGAACCCCATGTACCAGGCTGACCTGTAGAGTTGTTCATCTGAATACCAGACACATTACCCTCAAGTGCCTTCACAAAGTTGGCATCACTCTTCTTTTCAATCTGTGAGCCATTCAGCAAAGATGCAGCACCTGTGAATGATGCCTTCTTTTGGACACCATAACCTGTAACGACTACTTCATCAAGTGATTTGTTGTCAGAAGTCAAAACAACCTGCATCTTTGCACTTGCTTTGACAGTTTTTGGCTGCATACCGATGTAGGAAATCTCCAACTTGGCATCGGCAGGAGCATTTAATACGAAGTTACCATCAATGTCGGTAACAGTACCGGTATTTGTACCTACTATCTTGATAGACGCACCTACTACAGGCTCGCCATCTTCAGAAGAGGTTACCTTACCAGTAACGGAAGTTTGGGCAAAGGCCATCCCACAACTGAGAATTACCCCCCCCAGAATCATAGCAATTCTTTTTACCATAATCTCTCTCTTTAATTAGATAAAATTTATAAATTTACTTTAATCGGCTGCAAAATTATGATATTTTACGCATATTTGCAAATATTTTGAAAGAAAAATTTAATAACGCACATAAAAAAGTCTGTTTTTAACACTTCTACCTTGTCATATTGCAACAAAAAGGATATTTTTGCTGCAATAAGGCTATAATTTGTAAGAACAGAAATAAGAAGGTTCTTAAGTTATCTATACAGGCATCTGCCGGGTAAGACGTATTGCTTAAATACGTAGAACAAATAGATTAAATAGTCACAGTTCTACGGTTCATCGGTTCTAACAATTAGTTCCGTTCGGTTGACGGCATATGCCAGCAATGTTGCTGACATATGTCAATAACTCGTTTGGCATATGTCAGGAACATTGTTGACATATGTCAGGAACATTGTTGGCATATGTCAGGAACCTTGTTGGCATATGGCAGCAACCCTACAAATCTAATTCCGCAGGCCAACAGATACGTTATCTATAAGCATAAGATATATCTGTTTCAGGCTTATTATCTGCAAAGAATAAATAGAATATCATACTGACTGCAGGGAGCGGAATACTTGACATACCACAAAAAAGAAAACGTTTACGGCACTTTTTAGTTAAAAAATTTGGGTATATTGCACATTTTTCGTAATTTTGCGCACGATTTC
>ERZ780075.1037-NODE-1037-length-10571-cov-3.648821_pt1 | contig 10571 bp, 10 predicted proteins | sample MGYA00511839_ERZ780075 | MGnify/ENA primary metagenome ERZ780075 (study PRJEB29588, sample SAMEA2155953) | human gut metagenome | biome: human gut; feature: human-associated habitat; material: faeces | place: Denmark | collected 2008/2010 ...
AAGGCGGTGCGGAGGTCGGTGAGCGAAATCTGATGCGCTGCCTTGGCGAATACAGGGAAGGTGTTCTTGGTCACGTCGTTTTGGATGGCTGGCGAGAACATCTGTTGCAATCCCCATACTCGTGGATAATTGTAAGTGGTATCGAGTTTCTCATCACGAGAGTATGCCTCGTGGAAATCAAACTTCGCCTTGCCATGCTTGTCTTTCTCTGCCTCGGCATCATTTGGATCGTAAAGACCATTCTTCTCGGCAAACTCTATCAAGTCGGGAGCAGCCATGAAGTTCTCCTGGTCCTCTGGGTCGTAGTCACGGAAACGGCTCTGGTTGCCCGTTACGAAATACTGGTCCTTTGGCATACGGCAAGCCAACCATTTATGTCCGCAGGCATTCTCCAAATACCATATCTCCTTGTCGTCGATGAATCCGATGCCGAATCCCTCTGCCGAACCATATTGTTCGATGAGTTTGCCTAGTCTGGCTGCACCTTCACGAGCCGAACGAACGTAAGGCAACACGATGTTGTAGGTGCAATTCTCAGCAAGTCCGTTCTCTACGTATGGGTCGAAGGCGAGGGCTTTCTCAGAAGAGAAGATGGTCTCGGTGGAACTCATCCCCACACCGGCTGTATTGAATCCAGCGCTTCCCCATTCGCCAGGGAACTGATAATCTGGCAGCCCCGTATATCCCAAGGCCTCCTTTGGCAATGGGCAACGGAATTTGCTGTCCTTGGCAACAAATTCCTCTGGTCCAAACTTCGTGTCCTCATGCACCTCGATGTTGATAGCCATCAGTGCATCGAAGTCGCTGGAGCGGCAAAGGTACTTGGCACCATCTGCACTCTGCTCTTCCCCCACGATGATGGTGGTACACTCTGAGGGCAACTGGGTGGTTCTCTTCTCCACATTCTCGAAAATGTTCTCGAAAGAATCTCTTTCTTCTTTTTTCATAGCTGTATTTTTTATGTGGCGTTTTGTCTTTCTGTAAGACATAACGTCAGTTTTGTTTGTTATACGACTGCAAAAGTACAGCTTTTCTTCGGAAATCAACCCGAAGTGTCTGATATTTTCAAGAAAATTAAACTTATCCCTTGCTAAGGTCATTTCTACATTCTATTCTTCTGTCCTTGTCCGGCACCAGTTCCCTTATACTTGCGTCGTCATTGGTGCTAAACAAGTCTGATACGTAGAGTTGGAAAGAAAGTTGGTCGTGCAAGATACCCTTATAGCTGCCCTGATATTATAGAAAAGGTGTCATGTAGATTGGTAGCAAAAGTGTTTGGCCGTCTTTCTGTAAGTCTTTCGTATAAATCAGATATGGGTGGATGGCTCTATCTGAGAATTTTTGGCAGAAAGCATCTAGGGAAGCATGAGTCTTATACCCAGATGACTTTACCTCTATAGGGCATAGCTTATTGCCCCTAGACAATAAAAAGTCTATCTCGTAAGAGTGGGTGGCATCCTTTGGGAAAGTATAGTAAAAGAGGCGATTGCCAGATGCTCTTAGCATTTGGGCTACCAAGTTCTCAAATACATACCCCATGTTTGTGGACAACTTATCGCCCAAAAGCTTCTGGTAGATGATGTTCTCTGTGTAATCCTTGTCCCAGAACGCCAAGGTCACAAATAGCCCTGTGTCACCGACGTACAATTTGTATTTTTTGATATTGGTTGTTAATGGCATTCCAACATTTGGATCATCTGTGTGGTATGCGATATTGATGGTTTTACTATCTTCCAAGTTGAGTATCAGTTCGTCTATTTTTTCTGCAGACAATCTGCCTACTGCTGAAGAAGGCTGGTAGCGAAGCTGATTCTTGCTCAGTTGGGCAGGAATAGACATAAACAGTTTAGAAATCTTGCCTGATGGGTCTATCTTTCTGAAGTCATCCGCATAAAGCTGCAATATCTGTCGTTTGATTGTATCAACTTGCTGTAGATTGTTGGTGTTGATATAGGCATTGACAGCTTGGGGCATTCCGCCAACCAACATATATAGGCGGAGTTCTCGCATTTTTAATCGATTTACTCCTTCGCCTAATGACATCTTCTTGTCGAAAACTTGTCGTAGCAGAGGGATGCTCGCATTGTCTCCCATTGCCCATCGGAACTCCTCATAGTCCATTGGAAACATTTCGATGCGATGCTCTTCGCTTGGGATACTAATGTCTTTTGTGCTCTTATGTATGCTAATAAGTGAACCTGTCTCAATGTAGTCGTATCGTCCATCTTTTACCAGATATTTGATGGCTTGGCGAGCTTTTGGACACTGTTGCACTTCATCGAAGATGATAACGGATTTGCGTTCATGCAAAGCCGTGTTGTAGGCATTCTGAAGAAAGAGAAAAATGAAATCCATGTTCATGAGATCATCAAATAGAGCTTTTACTTCTTTAGATGCCTCATTGAAGTCTATCAGAATATATGATTGGTATTCATTTTTTGCAAATTCCTCAACGATAGTTGATTTTCCTATACGGCGAGCACCCTCTACAAGGAGAGCTGTGCTACCCTTGGAATTTCTCTTCCATTCAACCATTTGGTTGTATATTTTTCTTTTAAATACTCTATTCTCCATATTTTCAGTGTTTTATGGGCGCAAATATACATAATAATTTTGTTTTACCAAAATCTTTTTCTTGAAAATATGTCGTTTTACCAAAATTTATTTGTGCGATTTATGCCGTTTTACCAAAATCTTGTTCTTGAAAATATGTCATTTTACCGAAATCTTGTGTCGCGCTATTGTTTAATAGCGCAGCAAGAATTGAGTAATTTGTAAGATGGAATTGAGTAATTTGTTGACATAAAATGAAGAATCAGCTTGTTTCTTAAAAGGATTTAATTAGCCCCCAATACTTTCCAATTCTCTATCAAGTGGAAGAGGCGAGGCATGGCGGGCTTGTAGGAATCGGGATAGGTGAGGGAATAGACAAAGAGTATTTTGCCGCTCTTGATGAACTTGTCATGGTGGCTGTATCCATCCACTCGGACATCGTTTTCATATACGGGGCCTGAGAGGAGGAAGGCGGAGTCTTGCTTTTTGGTCAGCATCGTAGGAGTAGAGTGTAGCTTTTGGGCGAGCGAATCGGCGCAAGATTGAAGATTGAAACTGAGATTCTTGGTGACGTAACATTCCAAAATGATGTTTTCGTCATCGGAATAAACAAAGCGAGCATGTCCCAAGTATTCATCTCCTTGCTTGTCTTCCTGCTGGAACATGCAAGGATATGAAATGGTGTAGCCGAAGTTGGTGTCACGATAAGTTTTCAAGGGAGCCGTTCCGATACGAGTCTTAAACTCATAATAGGGTGTGCGGATGTCTCCCTTGTAGGTAAGATGATAATAAATATTGCACACAATAATCAGTAGGGCAGCAAATATAAAAAACTTCTTCATATCTTTTAGCATTAATCTTCTTGGTCAAAGCATAGCCGTATGAAGACTATGCTGTGATTATTTTGTATGCAAAGATAGAAAAAAAGGAGTTGAATCGGCAAAATATCTAGCTGACATTTGGCTGACAATATCATCGGAATCCATCTGATAGATGGAAATAGTAGTTGAAAATGTGATAGTTATGTAAGTCTTATCTTTGAGTCAGACGATAAGCCTTTCCTCTTTCAGATTCTATCATGAGATTACTATTGCTCTCAATGATAGGCTTGATGCGGCGAATCAAAGTGTAGAGTGTTTCGCTGGCATCTGGCTTCTTAGGCCAAAGTGCATCACATATCTCTTGCTTGGTCAACTGATGTTTCTCCAAGAACATCTGCATCAGTTGATGTTGCATCGGGGTGAAGTGGATGGCTTGCTGCGTATCTGCATTGTAGAAGCTATCGTCTTCAGATGAATAGGAGAGGCTTCCGAAAGAGAGAGGATTGTACTCTTCGTTCTGATAATCTTTGCGATGATATAGCATAGCCCAGATAGCCCATACCATTGCCATCAGCATCAGTATGAATGATGTGCGCTGGTTGCTCATTCCGAAAATATCAGCCATAGAGCAGTTGGCATAGCCTTGTATGGTATGTTTATCCAGTTGCATTTCCTTGCTGCATAGTTCTGCCGGCTTTCCTATGGCATAGCAGAGGATGCTTGTGCTTTTGAGCATGTCGATGCTGAGGTGGGAGCGGTAACTCTGAATGGTATCGGGTGTAATCCATTGGTCTTGTCGCTCCTCGATGGTTTGTGCCAAAGCTTGATTCATATCCTTGACAATGGCATATTGCGCCTTGCGATAACTGCTCACACTGGAGAAAATCGCTGACATCACAAGCACGGCGAAGATGATGAAGGAATGATATGCTTTCAGTTTCATAATCTCTTGTTTTTATATCTTTATGCAAAAGTACTGCTTTTCTTTGAAACAGCAATAGGTTTTAAACAAATTTATTCTCTTTTTCCAGAAAACTGTGTTACCTTTGCATTGGTATTTTGAAAAAAGTCATGGCTTTGCTTCATTTTTCTACTTTTATTTCTTTTAAGGAGATAGAACGTGAGATTTCAAGCAGATGGTTAAAAACAAAAACTTAAAAAGAAATGAGAATGACAACAGTAAATGATATGTCGCAACTCTCTGATGATGACATCTTGGAGGGATTCAAGAATAGTGACGGTAAGATAGTGAAAGAATACTTCTATGGCTACTGCCGAGTGGCATATTGTGTTTATGATCAGCGATACGACCTACGCCATAAGCCCGGCATGGACTTCATGTCCTTGGCTCATGAGTATTATCTCTATCTTGGCAATCACCAGTTTAAGCCTTTAGAGGATCGCAAGCCTACTATGACGCTAAAGACTTGGATGGTGAATGGCTTCCGTTTCTTGTTGCTCGACAAGTTGAAGGGCGTGAAGAAGGAGCATCTCTTCGAGAGTTTCGAGGAGCGACAAGCATCGGCTAAGAAGCAGCTAGATGTCATGGATAGCGAGTTTTATCATGAGTTCCGCCAGATGATACAAGACATCTGCCTAAGATATTATGGCAGAGACAGCAGAAACTCGATTATCCTCCAGATGCTCTATATTGATGGTTTCAAGGGTAAGGAAGTTGGCGCACAGCTAGGTATGAGTGCCTCCGCCGTTACCCAGCGTACCAACAAGATGATGCACGAGGTCATCATCCCTTATTTCAAGCGATATTTCGTGGCTTCGGATTACGAGGGCAGAGTTTATAGTAAGGGCATGATGTCTGATATTTGCTGCGAGTGTGCCCCATGTCCTGCGGCATCATTTGCTGGAGAAGATAGAATGTATAAAAAACAAACAATAGTTAATATGGAAGAAATGAAGAAGAACAGAATCACTCCAGAGTGGATAGACACTCTGAAAGACAACGAGATATTTGTATTTGGCAGCAATCTGGCTGGCATGCATGGCGGAGGAGCTGCAAGAGTAGCTCACCTCCGTTTCGGTGCGGTATTGGGTAATGGGGTAGGTATTCAAGGTCAGAGCTATGCCATCCCAACGATGCAAGGTGGTGTGGAAACCATCCGTCCATACGTAGATGATTTCATCGCCTATGCTCAGCAGCATCCCTCTCTCCATTTCCTTGTAACCCCAATCGGTTGTGGTATCGCCGGTTTCGAGCCTGAGGATATCGCCCCACTGTTTGAGAGAGCCAAGAAGGTGAAGAACATCAGCCTGCCTGAATGTTTCTGGGAGGTGATTTGTTAAGTGAAGAGTTAAAAACGAAAAGTGAATCTTCTTTGAAGAATCCAATAGCAGTAGCTTTATACAATTTGATACGAGAGGAGCGATTGTTGGTTCCATAGCTGAGGCTCGCTTCGGCATCCCAGAAGAAATTAAGGAGAGAGCGATAAGCTATATGCCTGATGATATGAAGGCTGTGTATCAGCAGTTTGAGGAGAAGATCAATACATAACTTCTCTTGACAGAAGTTGGCTTATATCAACCCTCTACACCAAAATAAAAGAGCAACAAGAAATATCAATGTTGCTCTTTTATTATCTAATTTTGCGAATTATCCTTCTCGCTTCCCCTTTCTTCTCAATTCTTTCTTTTCCTCTTTTTCATCCTTAAAGTAGCTGCCAATAGGCAAGGCGCAGTCTATGGCTCGGCACTTGTTGTAGCGTTCGCGGGCTCTGTTCTCTCTGACAAACATCTCGCGGGTTCCAGCCTCATCTTCGGAGAATTGGAGGTGGTTGTCTATGCCCATGTCCAGGGCGATGCTCTCCACATCCAGGTCGTCGGTGCCGATGAAAGTAAAAGTCCAGTTCTGCTTTTTCAGCTTCTCGATGAGGTTTTTGATCATCTTCAGACTGTACTCCTCGCTGCAGTTTTCCTCACCATCGGTGATGATGGTTACGAGAACGGAATCTTGCTCGGTGGCTTGGGCATTGATCTTGGCGATTCCCATGCCGATGGCATCATAGAGTGGGGTGGCTCCGCATGGATTGTAATCCTTTGCCTTCAGTGGATTCGCTTTCTTGGCAGACACGTTGTCATAGAAAAGGTTCTTGTGGGTGCTGTCGAAGGTGATGAGCGTTACTCGCTGCTCCAAGTTCTTGTGGGTGGCTTGCATTTTCTGAATGGTCGTCAAGGTTTCGTTGATGCCAATGAGTGCCTGGCGCTCGATGATGCTCATGCTGCCACTCTCATCTACTACCAAAAGATTGAATACTCGTTTCATAATCATTTCTCCTATAATTTTAAATGTTCTACTTATTGTTTTTTTCAAGTTTAGCCTGTGTTGCTATGATGAGCAACTAGATTGCTTCTTGCTTTATCTCTTATAAGAACATTCTTGAGGAAAAATTAAGCTTTTGGGAAGAAAAAAGCATATTTTTTTTGTTTTTACTTCTACTAAAAAACCTGCTTATCCTCACGGACGAGCAGGCTATTTTTTTGAATTGCGATTCTATTATATATAAATTGTACCTATTGAGTAAATGATTTGTGTATTATGAAGTGTTTATGAATCATTTCACTGTCCAGTCGAGGTCGGCTGCATCGTTAGCTTTTACATTTGATTCCATATTGCTTTTATTCTCCTTTTTCTTGGCGCAAGCAGTCAGGGTAAAGAATAGTCCCATGACAGCAGCCATCATAAATATTACTTTCTTCATTGTCGTAACGTTTTAATTTCACGGTGCAAAGATTATACAATATTTATGATATTTGATAAGACATTTTACAGAAGGATTTACCATTTTTACTTATTATAACTGATTTGCAACATAAAGAAATGAAATTACGATGTTTTTTTATTACCTTTGCACCATCGTTTCTCTCCTGTCGTTTGGAAGGAGGGGCAAGATATATGACTAATAACTATTATATATAATGTAAGAACAATGAATATACAAACATTATTCGCTTCCGTATTGTTGGGTGGCATGAGTTCTGCTATGCCTATCTGTGCGCAAAGTGGAATGGCGCAACAAACAATCGTGAAATCCCAACAGACTACGACAACCTTCCAAAATCCAATGGCTTGGTCGGACATTCCCGACCCAGATGTCATCCGTGTGGGCGACAATTTCTATATGGTGAGTACCACGATGCACTTGATGCCAGGCGCTCCTATCATGAAGTCGAAGGATTTGGTGAACTGGGAAATCGTCAACTATATCTTCCCGAAGTTGACCGACTCACCTAAGTATGAAATGAAGAATGGCACGGTCTATGGTCGAGGTCAGTGGGCTACTTCCTTGAAGTATCATCGAGGCAAATTTTATGCGCTCTTTGCACCAAATGACCATCCTGGTGGCGAAACCTATATCTGCACGGCTGACGACATCGAGGGAGAGTGGACTGTCCATAGCCGTCTGCCTCACTTCCACGATGCCTCTCTCTTCTTTGATGATGATGACAAGGCGTATGTCGTCTATGCCACAGGAGAGATGGTGCAACTCAATTCCGACTTGACGGCAGTGGTGGAAGGTAGCCATTGTCGCCTCTTTGAGCGAGATGCCGAGGAGAAAAACTTGTTGGAGGGTTCTCGCATGATCAAGCATGATGGCAAGTACTACCTCTTGATGATTTCGTGGACGGGGGGACATCCTCGCCGTGAAGTCTGTTATCGTGCCGATCATATCCGGGGAGCTTATGAGAAGAAGGTCATCTTGGAGACCGAGTTCGCTGGCTATGGCGGTGTCGGACAAGGTACCATTGTCGATGCTCCTGATGGCAAATGGTATGGCATCATCTTCCAGGACAGAGGGGGAGTGGGACGAGTGCTCACCTTGGAGCCATGCACTTGGAAAGATGGATGGCCTATGCTTGGGGATGCGAATGGAGATGTGCCTCTCACGATGACCAAGCCTGTGTTGGGCTACGACGGCAAGGGAGTGGTGTATAGTGATGATTTCTCTCGTCCTAAGCTTGACTTGCAATGGCAGTGGAATCATAATCCGAACGATGAGGCTTGGTCGCTGACAGAGCGCAAGGGTTGCCTTCGCCTCAAGACTTCTCGCATCGCAGAAAATCTCTTCATGGCTCCCAATACTTTGACCAATCGTGTGGAAGGACCTGCTTGCGAGGGAATCGTCAAGATGGATGTGAGCAAGATGAAGGATGGTGATGTGGCTGGTCTTGCTGCCTTCCAAGGTGATGCGGCTCTGCTCTCCATCGTGAAGGAAGGCAAGCGGTCGTTCATCGTAGGAAGCAAGGAGAGTGTCGCCTTGTCGGATGAGGATAAGGTGGTAACTGATGTGAAGCGAGAGGAAGTGTATCGTCAGGCTCTGAAGTCGAAGGTGGTCTATCTGAAGATGAGTTGTGATTTCCGTCTTCATCAAGACCTTGTCACCTTGTCTTATAGCGTGGATGGCAAGAACTGGGTGGAAGCCATCCGAGGCTTCAAAATGATATTCGACTATAGGCGATTCTTCATGGGCACTCGCTTTGGCATCTACAATTACGCTACCAAGAACAAGGGAGGCTTTGTGGATGTCGAAAGCTTTACATATAAGAAGCAGGAAAAATAGGGTGGTCTATCTGCTTATTGATTCCGATATGCCAATGGCGACATGCCGGAGCGTAGCTTGAAGAAATTGCTCAATGCTGAAGATGGCGGTCATCGCCGTTGTATCTTGGCAACGAACAATGAAAATGGGATTTGCGAGAATGTCACTTACGAGCGCAATCGCCGTGTCATCCAAGGCTATACCACCCCAAAGGGAGAGGATGTTCCAGGCTTAACCCATAACAACCTCCGTTATTACAAGACGAAGTTTGTGCCTCGTGATAAGACAACGAAGAACTTGCGAGACTTGATGACGCTCTCCACAGATATGCTTTGCATCCGCAATGACGCTTATACCGAGAAGCCATTTGCAGGTAAGAACATCAACAAGAATATCGCCCGATATTTCGAGAGCAGCAATGGGAAAAAGCGAATGCTTGTCATCTTTCGTGAGGAAGCCATCGCCGCCATCGTGGAACTTATCAAGCAAGTTTGCGAGGATGATGCCAAGTACTTGGTCTATGTCTTCTCTCCAAACTGCTATGCCTATGATGATGAGTTTGAGGACGTGGCAGACCAAGTGGAGCTTTGTGCCTTGCCAGATGCCATCCTCAACGCTTATCGTAGAGTGTTGCCTAAGCGCAAGCCTCAACTCTTGTCTGATGCTTTGTCTGAATTTGCACAAGAAGAGGAGAACGGCAATATGCTGGCAGAAGGCGTGATGCAGCGAAGCACATCAGAAGCCGCACTCTTTGCAGAAGAAGCTATCGCTTTGGCGGCAGAGAAGGATAGCCATGTAAGAGAAACGAAAATAGAGAATACCACCGACATCATGGAGTGGGATAGTTTTTATCCAAAAATGTATTAGACTATGGCAAAAGGACTGGACGGAAAATTCTTGCACTATGGCATCCGAAAGGAAGACCTCGAACTGATAAGGACGCTCTGCGAGAAACATGAGATAGACTTCGACTGGATGAGTGAGGAGATACTCCGCAAATATCATGCAGCCAAAGTGGATAAGATAGAAATGAATGACGAGGACACGGTACGAATCATTGGCGATGCAATTGCGATGATTAAGTGAAGAGTGAAGAACGAAGAGTGAAGAATTCATTTGCATTATGATAATCAAGAGAATCAGAATACAGAACTATAAGACTTATCTGAGTCTTGACTTGGATTTGTCGGTAAAGGCGGATTGCCCCATTATATTAATAGGTGGTATGAACGGCGGTGGTAAGACCACCCTCTTCGAAGCCATCTGTGGGGCACTCTATGGTCTGAAGATTGCTGACCTTGATAGGAGAGTATGGGGAGGACATGGAAGCAAAGCTCAATATCAATGGTCGCTCGGTATCGAATGCTCAGATATTGATAGCAGGTGCCACTGGTTCTGGTAAGACCAATCTCTTGGCGGTGCTGATACAGCAGTTTCGCAACCTATCCACGGAGACTCCTTATCCCGTCAACTTTCTTTTGTTCGACTACAAGGGCGAATTCTCTGACCCCATGAATGCCCATTGGCTTGCCTATTTTGATGTAGATAAGAGCTGTTTGCTCGACCCCGTGAAGGAGCCATTGCCATTCTCTCCTTTCCGTGGTGAGTTGATTATCAAGGACAATACCATGAGCGAACTGGGGCT
>ERZ780075.1041-NODE-1041-length-10535-cov-25.816889_pt1 | contig 10535 bp, 8 predicted proteins | sample MGYA00511839_ERZ780075 | MGnify/ENA primary metagenome ERZ780075 (study PRJEB29588, sample SAMEA2155953) | human gut metagenome | biome: human gut; feature: human-associated habitat; material: faeces | place: Denmark | collected 2008/2010 ...
TCCCCTTCCAAGGGAAGGGGATAGAAGAAGTGTAACAACGCTCATCTTAAGGAAAAGCTGATTCCTCATTCGTGCCGAGCTGTCATTCAGGGTCAAGGGACGCCCCGCCCCACTGGCCCACCCGGAAGCACCAAAGCCCGCTCCTCACGGAGCGGGCTTTTGCGTGACCTATTTATTTGATATCATACATCCCACTGACGCCATCTTTCAGGTTGATGAAAATATTCTTCATCTGGCTGTAGTGTTCGAGCATGACCTTATGCGTTTCACGACCGATGCCGGACTGCTTGTAGCCGCCAAAAGGTGCGCCTGCCGGCAGATCGTTGTAGGTATTCACCCACATACGGCCCGTGCGGACACTGCGTGCGACCTTCATGGCTGTATTGATATTCTTGGTAAATACCGCGCCACCGAGACCGTACACGCTGTCATTGGCCAGCGCGATGACTTCATCCGCGGTCTCGAATTTCTGTACTACGACGACCGGTCCGAAGATCTCTTCCTGGCACACGCGGCAGTCCGGTTTGTCGGTGACAAGGATGGTCGGTTCCATGAAGTAGCCCTTGTCGCAGCCGTTTGCCGTATAGCGTTTGCCGCCCGTCACGAGGGTCGCGCCCTCTTCGACGCCGATCTTGACGTAATTCAGGACTTTATCCTGCTGGGATTTGTAGATCTGCGCGCCGAGCTGGGTCGATGGATCCGTCGGATCGCCGATCTTGACCGCCTCGAAGGTCGCTTTCAGGTGTTTCAGGAATTCATCGAAGATGCCTTCCTGTACGAAGAGACGAGAGCCGGCGCAGCAGACCTGTCCCTGATTGAAGAGGATGCCCTTGCAGGCACCGTCGATGGCCTGGGAAAGGTCACAGTCGTCAAAGACGATGTTCGCGGATTTCCCGCCGAGCTCGAGCGTACAGGGGATGAGCTTGTCGCAGGCCGCCTGATACACGCCGTGTCCGACTTCAGTGGAACCGGTGAAAGCGAGCTTGTCCAGATCCGGATGGTCGAGCAGCCACTGACCGGACTTCGAGCCCTTGCCGGTGATGACATTGACCACGCCCTTCGGCAGGACGTCCTGAATGAGACGCATGAATTCCATCAAAGACAGCGATGTGTGGGAGGATGGCTTCATGACGATGGTATTGCCCGCCGCAAGCGCCGGCGCAAGCTTCCAGCATGCCATGGTGAAGGGGAAATTCCACGGGATGACCTGCCCGACCACGCCGACAGGTTCATGAAGGATGAGAGACATGGTATTGTCATCGATCATCGTCGCACTGCCTTCCCACGCACGGAGGCATCCTGCAAAATAGCGGAAATGGTCGCTGCCGAGCGGAACATCCGCTGCCTTCGTCTCGCGGATCGGCTTGCCGTTGTCGAGCGTCTCCATGAGAGCCAGGTGATCGGCATTGGCATCAATGATATCTGCGATCTTCAAAAGAAGATTCTGTCTTTCGACAGGGGATGTCTTCGACCAGGCAGGAAGCGCTGCGCGAGCCGCTTTCACAGCTTTGTCTACATCTTCCTTCGTCGCTTCCGCAAAGAGAGCGAGCTCTTCGCCATTCGCTGGATTGTGCGCTGCAAATGTCGCGCCGTCACCGGCTGGTACAAAATCACCGTCGATAAAAAGTCCGTACTGTTTCTGGATGTCTGCCATAAGAATGACCTTCCTTTCAGAAATGGAAGAGGGGAAATATGGGTTCAGGGTTCAGGGTTCAGGGTTCAGGGTTAGCCCGTGGGGCGGCTGCCCTTTGATTCCGTTTGAAAGCCTCGATTGAATGAGAAATGATGGAGCGGCGCGTTTCGTCATCCTGAGCGGAGAAAAACGTCGTATGTTAGAAAATGGCTTATCTGAGATATGAGAACTGAGTCGAAGGATCTAAGGAAACACTGATTCGATCGCAGAGTCAGATTTTACAAGAATTTTTATACATAGCTTCGTCATAACCTTCCTTAAATAGCTCGCTATTCGCGTCAGATTATTCCTCGCTATGCATAAAAGTGCAAGAGTAAAATCCGACAACGATTGAATCAGTGTTTCCCTAAGCGCCGCGGAGTACAACCAGTGGCGATGCCCGAAAGTCTGCGAGTAGCAGGTTTCCCGTTTTGAACCTTCCAAACATTGCCCACCTGAACGCGAATGACAAAGATTTCTCGCTTCGCTCGAAATGACGATACGGGAGCCTGATGTCTCCTGGTCTTCTAATCCCTAGCCACTCATCCCTAGTCACTAATTCCTAGTCACGAGCTACTAGCCACTCCTAATCCCTAGCCCCCTCTTCCGATATAGATATCCATCGGGATGCTTACGATTGGGCGGTGATCCCGGATGGGGAAATACATACAGCGGGAAATCGATCTACTGCAAAAGCAGTATACCTTTATTTCCCATCGCGTCATTAAGAAATACAACCTTTCATACTGTTCGATAGTCACTTTCTTAATTTATCGGTGCTGATGTATGCATTATAGCACGAAAGTTTTCGATATTCAAGAGCGTCGATATAGTGATGGTTATCAGTTGACTACATACCGCTGACCGCCTGCCGTGACAAAGTTTTAGGATTCAAATCCTAAAACTCTTGACTTTCGTAGACTTTTGGGATTTGAATCCTAAAAGTCTACGAAAGAAAACTAATTGGAGATGATGAGCCCAGGGAGATGCTGAAGCAGTTCATAAATGCCAAAACGCCCGTTTTACAAGAACAGGCGTTTTTTGCTTACCGATCCCCATAGTGCGTCCCACACTGGATGATTTCCAGATTTTCTTCTCCATCGATGCGAAAGACGATGCGATTCTTCTGGTCAATATGAACACTCCAGTACCCAGAAAGATCCCCTTTCAAAGGCTCCGGCTTGCCGCTGCACTCATAGCCATATCGATCGATATCTTTCAGTAGTCTGTTAATCTTCTTCAATACGGCTTTATCCTTCGTTTGCCAGCTAATGTACTCTTCCCACGCTTCTTCAAGCCACAGTTTTCTCATTCATCCGCCTCGATCAACTCATGCTCCTTCAGCTTGGCTTTTCCGGAGCGAATGGCAGCCGCCCGCTCACGAAGGACTCGCATATTCTCTTCCGAATAAAACGGATCGGGGTCAGCCTTGATTTCAAAAGGAATCCGGCGCTCCTTCACAGCCATCTTTGCAAACACACACACAGCTGTCGTCATGGTCATACCGATCTCAGAGCAGAATGCTTCAAACTGCTTCTTCAAGTCCGCATCCATACGGATATTCATTGTTGCCTGAGCCATTTTGCTCACCTCCTATTTCTATTGTATTTAAATTTAGACACGCTGTCAATATATTTTATTACACACATCGAATAAAAAAAGAAGCCCCATAAGGAGCTTCTTTTTTACTGGAGTATCCAGGAATTAGAATGCATAGTTCAGGGAAACGGACCAAGCGTTGTCATCATAGCCAGCCTTGGTGTTTTCGATATCCCAAGCGTATTCGCCGTGGAGGGTGACGTTCTTCTGGAGAGTAACGTCGCCGAATACGTTCCAGAACTTCAGGTCTTTGTCAGCAGCAATAGCACCGAAGAAATCAGATGCATCATAGGTGGTGCCGCCGAGGTAAGCACCAGCACCGACTTTGTTATAAGCGACGTTCAGAGCGAAGGTGCCCGGTTTAGCAGCGTCGAGGGTGCTGTAGCCGAGACCTGCCTGCCAAGTGGTATCCGCTTTGTCAGCGTTGGAATCCCAGTATTCGCCGAATACGCTGAAGTTATCAACCGGAACAACGAGGTTTGCGCCCCAGATGCTGTCAAAGCCGCTAACAGTCTTTGCTTTGTCGCCGGTGAAGTTGAAGTAAGCTGCGTTCAGTTTAGCAACGCCGAAGTCATAGCCGAGGCCGCCGAAAGCAGCATCAGTTTTATCATAATCGCCTGCGTTCAGCTGGCCAAATGCTGCGTAAGCATCGAATTTGCCATCGTTGTATGCGAGTTTAGCGCCATCGAATGCGTCATCATATTCGAGTCCGCCGAATACGGTCAGGTCCTGACGACCGAGAACCACGGAGGTCTTGTTGCCGAAGCTGTGGTTCACGAAGAGACGATCCATGGTGGTGTTGCCATCATCTTTACCAGCATCTTTGAAGTACATGTTGGTCAGGATACGGCCCTGAACGTAGGTAGCGTCATTGACCTGACCCTTGACGTTCAGACGGATACGGCCTTTGTAGGTATCTTCGCTACCTTCGCCAGCTTTTTTAGCGTTGTTGGTGTACATCATCTTTGCATCGCCAGCCCAGGAGATGTTGCCGACCTTCTTTTCGAGGTTGGAAACGCGAACGCCGAGGTTTGCGAGTTCGTCAGCGTATTCGCCAGCGAGTTTGTCCAGAGTTGCCTGCTGTTCAGCGTTCAGCTGGTCTTCTTTAGCCATGAGGCGAGCTACGATCTGAGCCAGTTCGTAACGGGTCATGTTTCTTTCGCCTTTGAAGGTGCCGTCCGGATAGCCTTCTACGACGCCCTGAGCGGACAGATCGGATACTGCCTGATAAGCCCAGTCATCAGCGGTAACATCGGAGAATGGATTTGCAGCGTAAGCGGATACGCCAGCGGTGAGTGCTGCTACAGCAGCCAGTGCGAGGATCTTTTTCATAATAAATCGCTCCTTTGAAAAATGGGAAATGTTTCCCTATATATAGGATTGCCCTTTCCGAAGGAGTACTCAAAAATCTGCGGCGCGAGTGACCGTGTTTCCTCTGCCATTTCCTTTCGTCCTTCGCACATATCTCGGGCAGGATATGAGCTTCTTTTAGGATACTATAGAAATAAATCTTTCCGCAAGAGGGAAATTATGATTTAGCTTTATTCTAATTTCTCTTTAGGCAAAAAAGAAGGAGTCCCCAAGGGACTCCTCTTCAAGTCAGTATCTATATCAAGTTATTTGCATTATACAGAGAGCGCGTAGAAAATGCAAGAGGGAACTACAAGCTATTTAAGTCAACTTCCGAATCTAGGGAAACGCTGATTAAATCGCTATACTGCCCCCTCACAGCAAAGCGGACGGGATCAGCGCGTTCTTTTCATCCACCGGCACGACATCCCCTGCCATGCAGACGATGCCGCCCCGCCCACGGTGCAAAGTTGCCGCGTCAAGCAATTCGAATTTTCTCACTTCTCGCAAATCCGGATTGGCTGACTTCTTGATTTCCAACGGATGCAGTACGCCATTCTCTTCGATGACCACATCGATTTCCTTTGCGGAGCCATCTCTATAATAGGACAGATTCGCCTTATTGCGTCCCGCAGCATACGATTTCATCAGCTCGCCCACTACGTAGTTTTCGAAATAATGCCCGCTGGCCGCCCCCATCATGAGCGTCTCCGGCGTCAGCCACATGGAGAGGAACGCGCACAGCCCCGTGTCATTGAAGTAGAGCTTCGGCGTCTTTGTCAGCCGTTTCAGCGCATTGTTATAGAAAGGCGGCAACAGGTAAAGCACATCCAGACCGCACAGCAAGTGCAGCCAGCTCTTCGCCGTCGGGATGGAAATGTCTGCCGCCTGCGCCAGCGTAGAGTAATTCACCTGTTCCGACACAAGTGCCGCAGAGGCCTGCAGGAAACGTCCGAACTTGAAAGAGTCCGTCACCCCGCCCGCCTCCGCCGCATCGCGGAAAAGGTACGTTTCCACATACGAACTGTAGTACGCCTGCCGCGTCTCTTCATCCACGCCCTGCACGCCGGGCATCCCGCCTTCCCAAATGTGCTGAAAGACCTGCCCGATGGTGAGCGCCCCAGCCTCCGCCCGACGTGAAAGGAGCGAATCCATCGAGAAATCCGTTTCTTCCGTAAAGGAAATTCCCCGCTTCTCCTGCTGTGAAAGTCCATAGAGATGGAGGATCCCGATGCGTCCTGCGAGCGTCTCCTGTACGCGCGTCATCATCTGAAACTGCTGCGAGCCCGTCAGCCAGAAAAGCCCCTTCTCCTCCGTCTCATCGCAGATCCGCTTGATTTCTGTAAGCAGAGCCGGCGCTTTCTGGATCTCATCGATCAGAATCGGCGGCTTGTAGCGCTGAAAGAAAAGGGACGGGTCGCGAGTGGCTAGATCACGAGCCAGCAAATCATCCATCGAGACATACGTGCGATTCGTACCCTCCGCGAGATGCTTCAGCATCGTCGTCTTCCCCACCTGCCGCGCTCCCGTGACCAGCATGACCTTGAAAAAGCCATTGAGCTTCAGAAATTTTCTCTCCAAATTTCGTTTGATATACAATTTGCGTCCCTCTATTTCCTCGATAATATAAAGTTTATTTTATATTATCACCATTTTAGGGCCCATGCAAATAAAAAAGGAAATCCCATGAGGGATTTCCTTTCGTTTGTCTGCAGTTCTAAGATTAGAATTTGTAGTTGAGGGAGAAGGAGTATGCATCCTTGTAGTCATTTTTATCGCCATTGATGTCGAAAGAATATTCTGCGTGCAGTGTCACATTCTTCTGCAGGGTCACATCAGAGAGCAAAGACCAGAATGTCACATCGTCGCCCTTATAATCTGCTACACAATATGCATTGGTTGCCCATGTACCTGTCGGTCCAAGTACAGAACCATGTTCGATATCATTGTACTGTGCAGCTACATTAAAGCTGCCCGGCTTATTTCTATTCGCCTGTCCATACTGAACACCTGCATACCAGTAAGTCGGATCACCAGCCTGCTTGGTTTCCTGGAAATAGGAACCATAAACTTTGACTGCATCGCCCAGCTTAGCATTGGCATCTACACCCCAGATGGCAATATCGCCAGCTTTACCGCCTTTTTTAATATAGGTGCCGCCTTCTGCTGTACTGGTTTTCAGATAGTTGGCTGTTAAACCATATTTAGCTTCATTAAAGCCAGCCTTTGCAAAGAAAGTGTTCTCTTTACCAGAAACCAAATTATCATTTGCATCACGCTGGGCAGCCTGAAGACGTCCATAACCTACTTCTGCACCAAATGCGCCATCAGCATAAATGGCTTTCGCACCATCAAAAGAGTCACCATAGTATTCATCATTGCTGCCCATTCCCAGATAGAGACGTCCCAGCTCTACGCCAAGATTATCTCCGAACTGATGATGTACATAGATCTGATCCATGTAGGTGTTCGACGTATCTTCGTCCTTAAATTTCATATTATTGACGAATCTGCCTTTCACATAGGTATTTTCATTGACCTGTCCCTTAACGTTAAGGCGGATACGACCATTCCAATCAGCTGTTTTGTGTGAATTTTTCACAATGGATTTCTGCTGAAAGCGCATACGAGCATCGCCAGCCCAGGAGATGTTGCCGACTTTCTTTTCCAGATCGGAAACGCGAACGCCGAGGTTTTCGAGTTCGTCAGCATATTCGCCAGCGAGTTTGTCAATGGTTGCCTGCTGTTCTGCATTCAGCTGGTCTTCTTTTGCCATGAGGCGAGCGACAATCTGAGCCAGTTCATAACGGGTCATGTTCTTTTCGCCTTTGAAGGTGCCGTCCGGATAGCCTTCTACGACGCCCTGAGCGGACAGATCGGATACTGCCTGATAAGCCCAGTCATCAGCGGTAACATCGGAGAATGGATTTGCAGCGTAAGCGGATACGCCAGCGGTGAGTGCTGCTACAGCAGCCAGTGCGAGGATCTTTTTCATAATAAATCGCTCCTTGAAAAAAACATAGGAGAAGACGATCGTCTTTTTCCGAACAGGTTGTATCTTATCATTAAGATTTTCAGAATTGACTCATTTATCGAGAGCCTTATTCTTTAGGCCTGCTGAATATATTTCAGAAAGCCGCCCGTCCTTGAAAAATACAATTGATTCGTCCTTCTCGGAACCAGTCCGCCCTTTTCCTACACTTTTTCAAAACTCATCGCGCGAGTGACCGTGTTTCCTCTGCTATCGTTTGATTAGTATAGAAGCATAGGGGCTTTTATGCTTGTCTTAATATAGCACACAATTATGCTCATATTCAAGTGGCTTTCTTTCATGTTCTGTTATTCATTTAAAATCTCAAATTCATAGGATCAGCTGCTTTCCCTACCGTCATGAGGGGCGCAGTCAAGAAATCCTCCTTGCACTCCGCGCTTTCTTGCTTCCTTCACAAAACGTTTCCCCTTTTCCGCTATCTCACATAGGGCGATATACACCATACCGTCATTTCGAGCGTAGCGAGAAATCTTCCTTGTACTTTGTTCTTTCTTGCTCCTTTCACGGAAGGATTCCCGTTTTCTGCTATCACACATACGGCGCTATACCGGTGTGCCAGAAAGATCCCTCTACTTCGGTCGGGATGACGATACGGGAATGGTGTTTTCCAAACATATCCGTTGTACGCTACTTGAAATAAACCCATCCCCTCATACCGTCATTTCGAGCGCAGCGAGAAATCTTCCTTGCACTCCGCGCTTTCTTGCTTCCTTCGCAGAAGCATTCCCCTTTTCCGCTATCACACATACGACATTATCCCCTCCTACAAGAAAGATCCCTCGGCTTCGCTCGGGATGACGATACGGGAATAGTCCTTTCCAAACATATCCGTTGTACACTACGTGAAATAAACCCATTCCCCCATACCCTCATTTCGAGTGTAGCGAGAAATCTTCCTTGCACTCTGCTCTTTCTTGCTCCTTTTGCAAAAGGTTTCCCCTTTTCCGCTATCACACATACGGCGCTATACCGGTGTGCAAGAAAGATCCCTCGACTTCGCTCGGGATGACGATGCGAGAATAGCGCTTTCCAAACATATCCGTTGTACGCTACGTGAAATAAACCCATCCCCCCACCGTCATTTCGAGTGCAGCGAGAAATCTTCCTTGCACTCTGCTCTTTCTTGCTTCCTTCGCAGATGGATTCCCGTTTTCTGCTATCACACATACGGCGCTATACCGGTGTGCAAGAAAGATCCCTCGACTTCGCTCGGGATGACGTTACGGAAGTGGCGTTTTCCAAACATATCCGTTGTACGCTACGTGAAATAAACCCATTCCCCCGTACCGTCATTTCGAGCGCAGCGAGAAATCTTCCTTGCACTTTGTTCTTTCTTGCTCCTTTCACGGAAGGATTCCCCTTTTCCGCTGTCTCACATAGGACGCTATACCAGTGTGCAAGAAAGATCCCTCGACTTCGCTCAGGATGACGATACAGGAATAGCGCTTTCCAAACATATCCGTTGTACGCTACGTGAAATAAACCCATTCCCCCATACCGTCATTTCCAGCGCAGTCGAGAAATCTTCCTTGCACTCCGTCATTTCTTGCTCCTTTCACAGAAAGGGTTTCCCCTTTTCCGCTATCTCACATGGGACGCTATACCAGTATGCAAGAAAGATCCCTCCACTTCGGTCGGGATGACGATACAGGAATAGCGCTTTCCAAACATATTCGTTGTACGCTACGTGAAATAAACCCATTCCCCCCCACCGTCATTTCGAGCGCAGCGAGAAATCTTCCTTGCACTCTGCTCTTTCTTGCTCCTTTCGCAAAAGGTTTCCCCTTTTCCGCTGTCGCACATAGGACGCTATACCGGTGTGCCAGAAAGATCCCTCGACTTCGCTTTCGATGACATTGTTGGGAAAACACTCACCCAACATGTTCTTCCCCTGAGTCCTAGGAATACCATCCCCTTTTTACTGGTTTATCTTTTCCCTCACGCCTATAATAAGATGAGGGAAACGCTGATTCAATCGCGGAATTTGATTTCACATGTATTTTCAACGATTTAATCAGTGTTTTCCTAACAATCAGGAGGACAAACACATGAACTACGTTTATATCTTGACGAATACCACACATACCGTTTTATACATCGGCGTAACAAGCAATCTTCCCAGGCGCCTTTATGAGCATAAGCATGAATTGGTAGACGGCTTTACTAAAACATACCACGTTCATGAATTGATGTATGCTGAGCCTTATTCGGATATACGTACTGCCATCGCGAGAGAAAAGCAGCTCAAAAAGTGGGGACGTAAGAAGAAAAATGAACTCATCAGCAAAGCAAATCCTTATTGGTTGGATTTATCGGAGGATTGGCTTTCTTAAGCGCGGTATGAAGAAACAGATAAAACCGCTTGCCGCCATCCTACGTTTCTTGGACTTTTCGCCCCCCATACTGTCATTTCGAGCGCAGCGAGAAATCTTCCTTGCACTCTGCTCTTTCTTGCTCCTTTCGCAAAACGTTTCCCCTTTTCCGCGCTTTCTTGCTTCCTTCGCAGATGGATTCCCGTTTTCTGCTTTCACACATACGACATTATCCCCTCCTGCAAGAAAGATCCCTCGACTTCGCTCGGGATGACGATACAGGAATAGCGCTTTCCAAACATATTCGTTGTACGCTACATGAAATAAACCCATTCCCCCATACCGTCATGAGGGGCGCAGCGAGAAATCTTCCTTCCACTCTGCTCTTTCTTGCTTCCTTTCGCAAAAGGTTTCCCCTTTTCCGCTATCACACATACGGCGCTATACCAGTGTGCCAGAAAGATCCCTCGACTTCGCTCGGGATGACGTTGCGGAAATAGCGCTTTCCAAACATATCCGTTGTACGCTACGTGAAATAAACCCATTCCCC
>ERZ780075.1047-NODE-1047-length-10515-cov-6.075143_pt1 | contig 10515 bp, 10 predicted proteins | sample MGYA00511839_ERZ780075 | MGnify/ENA primary metagenome ERZ780075 (study PRJEB29588, sample SAMEA2155953) | human gut metagenome | biome: human gut; feature: human-associated habitat; material: faeces | place: Denmark | collected 2008/2010 ...
AAATCCAGTATTCATGCGGGTTTGCGGCGAGATGGCTCTCGATTAGATAGCTCTCTTTCAGACGGTCAAGGGGCTGGAATCACAATCGCATAGTTGTTTTCATGGGAGAATGGCGGTAGCTGCGGTCATTCTCCCTTTTTTCGTTCCTGCCGCATTTTACAGGAGGAAACGAACATGGAAGAACCGAAAAGCAAAGCGAAGCGCGGGGCAAAGACCGCTGCGGCTGCGCAAGAGGATAAAATCACGCTGCTCCCGCTGTTGGAGCTGCACGACTTCCCCAACCACCCCTTCAAGGTGCGGGACGACGAGGCCATGCAGGAAACGGCGGAGAGCATCCGGCAGTACGGCGTACTCGTCCCCGCCATCGTCCGCCCCCGCGAGGACGGCGGATATGAGATTGTGGCGGGGCACCGCCGCAAACACGGCAGCGAACTGGCGGGGCTTCAAAATCTGCCCTGCATCGTCCGCGAGATGGACGACGACACCGCCACCATCCTCATGGTGGACAGCAACATCCAGCGGGAGAATATCCTGCCCTCTGAACGGGCGCAGGCGTATAAAATGAAGCTGGAGGCTATCCGCCGCAAGGCTGGCAGACCGGCAAAAACAGAGGAAAAGGCGGATAAAAATAATTCGCCGCAAGTTGCGGCGAATTTCCGAGCAGATGACGAAGTGGCAAAGGACGCCGGTATCAGTGGCGACACTGTGCGCCGCTACATCCGTCTGACCGAACTCACCCCGGAGCTTCAGCAGATGGTGGACGAGAAGAAGATCGGCATGACCCCCGCCGTGGAAATCTCCTACCTCAAGCCGGAGGAACAGCAGATGCTCTTGACCGCCATCGACAGCGAGCAGGCTACGCCCTCGCTTTCGCAGGCACAGCGCATGAAAAAGCTCTCCCGCGACGGCAAGCTCAACGACGACACCATGCTGGACATCATGATGGAGCAAAAAAAGCCGGAGGGCTACAACGTCGTCCTCTCGGCGGACAAGCTGCACAAATACTTCCCGCGCTCCTATACGCCGCAGAAGATGGAGGAAACCATCCTGAAGCTGCTGGACGCATGGCTGCGCAAGCGCCAGCGTGACCAGTCCAGATAACCGAATACAATCGCAGACAACCACGACACCGACCGGGCAGAGAGCTTTCTTTGCCCGGTTTTGTCATATCCAGAGAGGAGCAAAGCCATGTATATCAACACGTTCAAGTATAAGCCGGAGGATGTTTCCTGCGTCCTCTGTACGGAATATGTCAAAAAGCTGGGCTGCACCGCCCTGTCCTGCCCCTGCCTTGCCGAGCGTATGGAAGCCGGTACGGTGGGCTACGCGGAGGCCGTCGCGGAGCTGTTTCCGTACCGTCCGCGCCTGACCGCAAGAATCATGCGGCTGGCGGAGAGCTTTCCCGGAACCATGTGGCAGGACGACGCCCACAGGAAGCGTATGGAAACCCTGCGGCTGCTGCTGGGCTGCCGCAAGGAGCGCGACACGCCGGAGTTCTTCGCCGCGCTGTATCTGCTGACCTCCAACAAGGAGCTTGCGGACAGGACCTTTAACTGCTTCTTCCGCGGCGGTATCGACTTCCGCTACGCCCGCAGGCGCGGCATTTCTCCCCACGACTACACGCTGCTTATGGCGGCAAAGAGCCTTTGCTGCCATACGGCGGAGGTCACGCAGGGCGACCTTGCTGAGCCGCAGATCATCCCCGACGAGGCGTTCCGGCTGCTCATCAACGCCCTGCTCATCGCCCGTTTCGGGCTGGACGCCCTGAAAATTACCGCAAAGCGCGGACAGCGGGAATATCCCCTCCGCCGCCTCATCCGCCGCGAAGCAGGGGGAAACGCTCTGTCTGCGGGGCTGCTTTTTCCCTCTGAGGGGAGGTGAACACCGTGGCAGTATTTCGCGTGGAGAAGAACCACAATTACACGGTCATGTCCAATTACCACCTGCGGGACACCCGCCTGACGCTGAAATCCATCGGTCTGCTGTCCAAGATGCTCTCTCTGACCGACGAGTGGGATTATACCACCCGTGGGCTTGCCGCCATCTGCAAAGAGGGCGTGGACGCCATCGGCGCAGCGCTCAAGGAGCTGGAGGCCAGAGGCTACCTTGTCCGCCGCCAGCTCAGGGACAGCCGCGGGCGCATCACCGACACCGAGTACACCATCTATGAATCGCCGCATACGCCTCTGCCGGATACGGCTTCACCAGATACGGAAAACCCGTATCTGGATACCCCGGATACGGACGAGCCATATACGGAAAAGCCCGCGCAATTAAATAAAGATAGAAGAAATAAAGAAAAAGAAATTCCTGATGAATCTATTACGGACACATCAAATCCTGATCCAATCTATCCCCCAGCCCCCTTGCAGGGCGCGGGATATGACGGGATGGGATACGAGGAAGCGCGAGAGATCGTCAAAGATAATATCGAGTACGACATTCTCGTGCAGGACCCGCGGCAGGACAAGGAGCAGCTTGACGAGGTGGTGGAGCTTATTGCGGAAACCCTCTGCTCCCGCAGACAGACCATCGTGGTGGCCGGAGACGAGTACCCGGCTGAGATGGTGAAGGAGAAGCTGCTGCGCATCACGTCCTCCCACATCGAGTACGTCTTTGACTGCCTGAAGCAGAATACCACCTACGTCCGCAACATCAAGAAATACCTGCTGGCATCGCTGTTCAACGCACCCAGCACCATTGGCAGCTACTATTCCGCCCTCGTCAACCACGATATGTACGGCGACGGGCTGCGCGGCCGGTAGCCGCCGCGTCCCATGGAGGACGGCGTTCCCCATATCCGCGCGCCCCCTGCGGGGCGCGGAACCATTCTATCCGCTCATGCGGTAAAAAACAGGAGGACAAGGCACATGGCAAAATCCAATTATCCCCATAAGCAGAGAAACGGCGGCAGCAACCGGGGCGCGCTCATTGCGCTGCTGGTGCTGCTCATCATCGCGGCGGTGGTGTTCCTGCTGCGAAGCTGCACGGACGGCAAGACGCCTGATCTCGCCCCCGGCGGTATCGTCTACGACCCCGGCGCGGTGGAGGGCGGCTGGAACGAGGCGGACACGGACAAGATCGTGGACGCGCTCAACGAAAAGGTGGAGCAGGGCATGATCAACATCTCCATGAACACCACGCCCACCTTCCAAAACGGCAGCTCTGCCGGAAACCTGATGATCGTCAACGAGAGCGTCAACAACTACCCACAGGTGGTGGAGATCCACCGCAACGACACCGGCGAGGTGATTTACAAGTCCGGCGCGATCCCCGTAGGCAGCAAACTGGAAACGGCGAAGCTGTCCGCCGACCTTGACGCCGGAACATACGAATGCACTGCCCTTTTCTACAACGTAGACCCCGACAGCGGCGAATACCTCGGCTGCGCGGGCGCTGTCATCACCGTCACCGTTCTGGAGTGACGGTTTTTCATTTCGTGACCATGCCGCAAGGCGGTCAATATATTTTACAAGCCGAAAGGCGAAAGGAGAAAAACCTATGAAAAAGCATACCTCCAAGCTCATCGCACTCGTCCTGGCGCTCTGCCTCTGCCTCAGCCTGTCCGTTTCCGCATTCGCGGCGGAGATCGACAGCTCCGGCGGCTCCGGCTCCACCCCCGTCAACCTCAGCTCCACCTCGGACGGCACCGAGGGCGGCGACCCCTCCGCCACCGCCATGCGCGTCACCGTTCCCACCGCGCTCCCGATGGCCATGTCGCAGGACGGCGACGTGACCACCGCCAACAACTGCCAGATCGTCAACCACTCCTACGGCGCGGTGCGCGTGAAGTCCGTTTCCATCACCGCAGCCTCCGGTTGGAAGCTCACGGCCTTCGGCAATAAGTCCATTCTCGCCGGAGAAAAGGTGGACAGCAACAAGCTGGGCTTTGCCATCTCCATCGGCGGCGGGCAGCAGAAGGCCACCGACGCCTCCAACGCCAACAACCAGACACTCATCGACGCGCCCATCGCGGGCTGCTACATGACCGGCGCGGGTGACAGCACCGGCAACACCGCGAAGATCGACTACGCCGCCATCGTCACCCCGCTGTCCTCCGCCGTGACCGGCGCGACCGTGGCAAACGTGGTGTTCATCGTGGAGTGGGATACCGCGGCGTAAGAGAAAAAAACCAACAGCCAAGCGAATAAACCACAAAACAGCGGCGGCCGCCCCCCTTTGCGGTGGCGGCCCCTGCCGCAGAAAGGCAGGCTTTATGAAACGAAAAACCATCCCGGCGTTTTTCCTCGCCCTTGCGCTGGTGTTTTCCCTTTCCACCGGCGCGCTGGCGGCAGGCACGACCACCGCCACCGTACCGGTGACGCTGACCGTTTCCAACGAGTACCGGGCGGTCAACGTCACCGTCCCCGCCGCCCTGCCCGTGTACGTCATCAACGGCACGGTGGTCACGGCAGACAACGCGAGGATCACCAACAACGCCAAAACCGGCTCCGTGCAGGTGACGGGACTTTCCGTCACGGACGGAGCGTACAAGGTCGGGAGCTACGACAGCTTCTCCGGCAGCAAGACCATCGCCCTGAAGATTAACGGCTGCGTCACAACCGGCGCGGGCAGGGTGCAGCTCACGTCCTCCGCCTTTCCCGTGATCGCGGCGGGCGGAAGCCAGAAGCTCACCTATTTTGCAAAGGTGTCCGGCGACGCGCCCAACAGCAGGGACGTACAGGCGGCGAACGTGGTATTTACCATCTCCATCGTGGATTAAGGAGGGGGCAGCATGACGCTTATGAAAGCAAAAAAGCCGCTGGCTCTGCTGCTGGCGCTTCTGGCGGCGCTGTCGCTGCTCGGCACCACGGCGCTGGCGGCAGGGCTGCCGGAGGAAACGATTGCGGCACAAACGGAGCTGTGCGGCGAGGACTGCGGACACACGCACGAAGAAGTATTTTCACAGACGGAACACACAGAAGAATCCCTGCCGGAACCGGAAGAAATAGCTGTGCCGGTAGCAACACCTCTGTTGGAACAGCCTGAACCGGAAGCCGGACAGCCCTCCGATACCTCCGGCGTGATTCCGGGCAGCGGCATCTATTGGGAACTCAACGAATATGGCTGGCTCATGCTCTCCGGCAACGGGAGCTGTCCTACATTTGTAAGCCCGGACGACCAGCCTTGGGCGGCGGTACGGGAGCAGATCACACAGGTGTGGTTTGAGGATATGGACGCGCTCTCCATCCCCAGCCTTGCCTACTGGTTTACCGGCTGCACCGCCCTGACTATGGCGGAGATTCCCTACCCCACGCCGGTCATCGGGGCGGCGGCCTTTGCGGACTGCCCCTCACTGCGGCAGATTCAGCTCTATTACAGCGGAGCTTTTACCATCGTCCCCGGCGCGTTTTCCACCGGCTCTCTGACGCCGCTGCTGGTACTGTTCATCCCGGAATATGACAGCGTTCTGGGTACTCTCGCGGCATACGACTGGACGGAGGATCGCCGCGCCGCCTACTTTGAGGACGTTTACGGCATCACCCTGCTGGCGACGGGGTACTGCTCCAACTGCAAACGAACGTGCAGCTACACGGTGGAGTATGAGCAGTGGACAAACAGCGAGCATTGCGTCCGGCACTGGTGTTCCAACTGCGGATACGATCAGGCGGGCGGCGTCAACGGCGAAGCCCACAGCTTCCGAAGCGGTGTCTGCTCCAAATGCGGCTACTCCAACGGCAGCGGCGGAGGCGGCGGTGGAGGTGGAAACGTCTGTTACCACAGCTCGACCCGTACCTCATGGAGCGGCTGCGACTGGTATGAATACTGCCGTTCCTGCGGCGCGCTGGTGGACTACGGCACCAGCCACGGCACCTACGTTTACGGCGCGTGGGAGTATTACAGCAGCAGCCAGCACCGGCGCAGCTACGCCTGCTCCGACTGCGGCGAGGGAACCTATCGCTACGCCTCCCATTCGGTTTCAACGCAGTACGCGCAGTACAGCGCAGCCCAGCACCGAACCGTGCAATCCTGCTCCGTCTGCAATGCGACGCTCTCCTCGTCCTATTCCGCCCATACCTTCACCTACGGAAGCTGGCAGAGCGATTCTGCCACGCAGCACCGCAGGACCAAGACCTGCTCCGCCTGCGGATACAGCGAGTATGAATATGCCGCCCATTCCCTGACTGCCGGTGCATGGCAGACCGACGAGGGCGCGAACTATTCCACCCGCCACAAGCGGCTGCTCTCCTGCGCCTGCGGGTACAGCCGGTATGAGTACGCCGCGCATCAATGCACATCCGAGGAAGCGTGGCGGGATTTTGACGCGGAGCGCCACACCCGCCATGAATCCTGTCTGTGCGGATACGAAAGAAACCTTTATACCTACCATGTCTTTTTGGACACGCTGACGCTGTTCAGCGATACGGAGCATACAAGAACCCGCACCTGTGAGTGCGGGCGCGTTGTTACGGCGGAGGAAGCCCATGCGTTTCAGTACGGCGCGTGGCAGAGCGTTTCCGACACGGAGCATCGCCGCGCCGTTTCCTGCGATTGCGGGTATAATGGTTTTGCGGTGCAGGCGCATCTTGACGGGGACAGCGACGGATACTGTGATGACTGCGGTTATCTGCTGACCCGATTTTCAGTCATCGTCCCTGCCGGTATGACGCTGACCGTATCAAAAACCGGCACGGTCTATGCCGCGTCCAACGTCCGCATCGTCAACCGCTCCACCGGCGCGGTCAGCGTCAGCTCCGTCACCCTGCGCACAGAGAACGGCTGGACGCTGGTGCCGTTTTCCACCAATATGGCAACAGAAAAGGTGGACAGCCGTAAAATCGGCTTTTCTGTCAACGGAGCACAGAGCAGGACGACCGGCGCGGAGGAAGCCCTGCCCCTCGGCGGCGGCTGGCGCATTCCCGGCGGCGAGGCGCTGCCGCTGCACTATGACGCGGTGGTATCTGCCGCCTCCCGTCCCATCTCCGAGCAGGTGCTGACCGTGATTTTCGTGCTGGAATGGGCGGGCGCGTAACAATTCGCCCCACTATGCGGGAAAGGAGGGATGACCCTTGCAGGAGGAAGTGGAAAACAGAGCGGTCACGCTGGTCATCAGCGCGACAAAGCTCACCGGGCGGCTGCTGAAAGCCGCCATTCTGAAATATCTGGCAAGCCGAAAGGAAAAGCGGCTGCAAAAAGCCCGTGCCGCGCCGGAAAAGCCCACCGGCAAGCAGACGGTGAAGCAGCTCATCGGGCAGAATCAGGGCGTATCCAACATCGAGATCACCGACAGCAACATCAAGTCCTTTGAGCGCGTGGCACGGAAGTACGGCGTGGATTTCGCCGTGAAAAAGGACCGCAGCGTATCCCCGCCGAAATACCTCGTCTTTTTCAAGGGGAGGGACGCAGACGCACTGACGGCGGCGTTCCGGGAATACACGGCCAAAGAGGTCAAGCGGGCCTCGCAGGACAAACCCTCGGTGCTGGAGCAGCTCCGCGCGCTCAAGGCGAAGGTGCTGTCCCTTACGCCGGACAAGTCCCGAAGCAAGGACAAGGGGCTGGAGCTATGAAGCAGATCAACGTAAAGAAGCTCCTGCTTCCCAACCTCCCCTATGTCTTTATCGCGCTCTTTGCCACCAAGCTGGGGCAGGCGGCGCGGCTGGCTCCCGGCGCGGACTTCTCTCAAAAGGCGCTGCACATCATGGAGGGATTCGCCGCCGCGTTTCAGTCCGCGCTTCCCAGCTTTCACCCCATCGACCTGTGCGTGGGCATTGCCGCCGCCCTGCTCATCCGGCTTGCCGTCTACGTCAAGGGGAAGAACGCGCGGAAGTTTCGGAAGAATATCGAGTACGGCAGCGCAAGATGGGGAAACGCGGAGGACATCAAGCCTTATGTAGACCCCACCTTTGCCAACAACGTCATTCTCACCCAGACGGAGCGGCTGACCATGAACAGCCGACCCAAGGACCCGAAAACGGCGCGGAACAAGAACGTACTGGTGGTGGGCGGCTCCGGCAGCGGCAAGACGCGGTTTTTCATCAAGCCCAACCTCATGCAGCTTCACAGTTCCTACGTTGTCACCGATCCAAAAGGCAGCATCGTGGTCGAATGTGGAAAATTACTCCAGCGGAATCAGTATAAGATCAAGATTCTGAACACCATCAACTTCAAAAAGTCCCACCACTACAACCCCTTCGCGTATCTCCACTCGGAAAAGGACATTCTGAAGCTGGTCACGACCCTCATTGCCAACACGCAGGGGGACGGGAAATCCGGCGATGACTTCTGGCGCAAGGCGGAAACGCTGCTTTACACGGCGCTCATTGGGTATATCTACTATGAAGCGCCGGTGGAGGAGCAGAACTTCGCCACCCTCATCGAAATGATCAACACCATGGAGGTGCGGGAGGACGACGAGGACTTCAAAAATCCCGTCGATCTGATGTTTGAAGAACTGGCAAAACGGGAGCCGAATCACTTCGCCGTGCGCCAATATGCCAAATATCGCTTAGCGGCGGGCAAAACAGCAAAAAGTATTCTGATTAGCTGCGGCGCGCGCCTTGCCCCCTTCGACATCCAGGAGCTTCGGGAGATCACCTCCTATGACGAGCTGGAGCTGGACACGCTGGGCGACCGGAAAACGGCGCTGTTTATCATCATTTCCGACACAGACGACACCTTCAACTTCCTCGCCAGCATGATCTATACCCAGCTTTTCAATCTCCTGTGCGACAAGGCGGACGATGTGTACGGCGGCAGGCTGCCTGTCCATGTGCGCTGCCTCATCGACGAGTGCGCCAACATCGGGCAGATTCCCAAGCTGGAGAAGCTGATGGCCACCATCCGCAGCCGCGAGATCTCCGCCTGCCTTGTCTTGCAGGCACAGAGCCAGCTCAAAGCCCTGTATAAAGACAGCGCGGATACGATCATCGGCAACATGGACTGTTCCATCTTTTTGGGTGGAAAGGAACCCGGTACGCTGAAAGAGCTGGCGGCGGCGCTGGGCAAGGAAACCATCGACAGCTATAACACCGGCGAGAGCCGTGGCCGCGAGGTTTCCCATTCGCTGAACTATCAGAAATTGGGCAAGGAGCTGATGAGCGTGGATGAGCTTGCCGTGCTGGATGGCGGCAAGTGCATCTTGCAGCTTCGCGGCGTCCGCCCGTTTCTGTCCAACAAATATGATCTCACCAAGCATCCCCTCTACCGCTACACAGCGGATTATGACAAGAAATACGCCTTTGACATAGAGCGTTTTCTGTCCCATCGCCTCAAGCTCAAGCCGGATGATGCAGTTGAGGTGTATCAGGCAGACCTTTCCGGTGAACCTGTCGCCTGACGGCGGCAGCCTGTTTTGACAACGACTCGATGAAACTTCGTGGAAGAAATGTACCCTCCAAAATCTAAAAACATATTTTTCGGAGGTACTATTTATGGCTTTCTTTAATTCTGCTGTTGGTGTTCTTCAGACCCTCGTTGTGGCGCTGGGCGCTGGCCTCGGCATTTGGGGCGCAATCAATCTGCTGGAGGGCTACGGCAACGACAACCGTGCGATGCGTTCCTGACTGAAAAGGTCAGGCACAGGTCGAAGGACGAATGAAGTCCAAAACCTTGGAGAACTGATATTTCGATGGATGAAATGAGGGGGTAACGCCCCGAAGCGTCCACACTAATACTCCGACTGGCATAGGTGCGCAACCGCCGATTGTCAGAAGCTCGGTGAAGTCGGCAGAGAGATGCCGTAGTTTTGGCTGCAAGGCTGAAATCGAAAGCTGTCCAGAGGTGGATAGCGCATCCTATATGCCGGGTGTCAGCCGCACATGGTTAGTATGTATGGAAATACTGACGAACTTCTGAATGTACAAGTCTAAACGTTGATACCATCGAAACGGTGGTACTCCTTATACGGAGGTATTCGTGGACAAGTAAAAATGGTTGTTATGAAAGTCCATGTGCCGTTACAGGCGGCACGATTCGTAAAGAATTGAATACAGGCTTAGAGGAAGAACCTAAATGCGGCCCATGATAGAAATATCGGAACGCAGGAAGCTGAAAACATTTAGCCTGTTGCAAGGCTGCGAGATGGTGGATGGGAATACCTTCGTGAGAAGGCAATAACCATTCTTTGTTTCAGTGAAAGTAGTGGCGTAGTACCTATGAAGCCGTGAAAAAGTAAACGGTGGAGGAAAGGCCACAAGTCGAATTTGGCAAAAAAAGCACACACAAAGTGTCGCAAGCCCTGTATGACCAAATTCGATGGAACGCCGTGTGCGGTGAAAGCTGCACGCACGGTGTGGAGCCGGGGAAAAGCTGGAGATCATATCAAATGCTTACCTATGGCTATCTGGTGCCAAATCTCAGGGCATGAAGCAGCTTATGGCTAAGTAGATGTAATCAAGAGAAGAAAGGAAAAGCACAATCCAGACGGAACCGGCGGTTGTGTCAAGAAATGTTTGTGGAATAGCAAGAACTTTGATATAATGGGAGCAGGAACCCCGGAACAGGGAGAAAGGCAGGAGGATAAATGCACATAAGCTATAAACCCCTCTGGCACACGCTGGTTGAGCGCAATATGAG
>ERZ780075.1056-NODE-1056-length-10466-cov-5.097493_pt1 | contig 10466 bp, 10 predicted proteins | sample MGYA00511839_ERZ780075 | MGnify/ENA primary metagenome ERZ780075 (study PRJEB29588, sample SAMEA2155953) | human gut metagenome | biome: human gut; feature: human-associated habitat; material: faeces | place: Denmark | collected 2008/2010 ...
GAGTTATGCCTCGGCAGTGAATGCCTTTAGGAATGATTCGGCGCGGTCTTCGTAGCCGATGGTGGAGGAATAGGTTTGACGAAATTGAATGTTGTAATGTGCTGAAAAAATTTTCTTGTCCGCTTGCTATTTTGTTTGAAAACGCTAACTTTGCATAAGTTAGGCTGCGGTTCGGGAAATAAAAAAGAGCAAGCTCAATTCTTTCCACTCACCTTGCGCTAACTTTGCATAAGTTAGGCTGCATCTTGGCAAAACTGGCAAATAAATTTGCCGTTCTGCGCTCGATTTGCGCTAACTTTGCATAAAAACCAATAAAAAAGCAGACGATATGAAACGATTTGTATTGATTTCGGCGATTTTCATCAGCGCCGTATTTCGGGCATCCGCGCTGGATGTCTCGATAACGGTTCCCGTTGCCGGGTCCTTGCCGTATGTACTGAAGCAGCAATACGATTGGGAAAAAGTCACATCCCTGACCGTGTATGGAGAGATCAATGATGATGACTGCGCTTTTTTGCGGATAATGGCTCGGGGCAAAAAGGGCACATCCGAGGAAACTCTTGAATATTACAACGGTTCAGAAAAAGGCTCCTTGCAAATACTCGACCTTGGCAATGCCACAAAGGTAGATGGTGGCTGTTACTTTGCTGCTACGGAACTTACAAAACTCACGTATCCTTTGATAGAAGGGCGCGACCAAACCAATTACATTGGAGACGAAGTTTTTAAATACTGCAACAATTTAGAGGAGGTTGACCTGTCAAAATTCTTAAGTCTTGAGACAATTGGCAACAAAGCGTTTTATAAGAAGGACGGGAATTTAAAGAATTTGAGGAGGGTTGTACTTCCGCCAAACGTTAGATTCGTTTATTATGATGCTTTTTACGGAGATTTTCATATCAGCAAACTTCCATCATCATTGTCAAAAATATACTACGACGCATTTTCATATTGCACCATTGACGAAGCAGACCTTGGCGAGATATATGATATAAGCCAGTCCTTTTGGCGTTGTAAGTTGCCTGAAAAAATGGAGTTGAATTTGTCCACTGTCCGTGGAACTCCAATTAGAGAATGTTATGGACTTAAGGATTTAACGTTTACATATAATAGAGAAGGGTTTCATAACGTAAGCCGCCTCGCGAACATTGCCGAGGAAGCTTATGATCTTGAGACATTTAGGGTGAATATTTCTCGGAAATCCGAGCTTTACGGGGATTGGAAATATTATCCGGGATTTACTGGATGTCCCAAGTTGAGGACCATAATACTTAATGGACCAATGCTCGAGTATGCGTATTGGGGAGGAAGCTCCGTTGAATCCGTTATATTTGACTGCGTCGAGACCGACGGAATCGTTAAATTGAAAACGCAATTACTGTCGAATGAGAAAAATCTGAAATTTTACGGGCCGGACTATTCTCCGACCAGGAAAGGATATATGACCAAAGACGGCGCCTTGTTCTACGGCGATGGCACAACGACGACACTACAGTTCGTCCCCCGGTCGTTGGAGACGTATACGGTGCCGGAAGGCTGCGTCAGATTTGAGACAGGCGCATTTGACGACTGCACCGACCTCCGCGTTCTGAATTTAGGCAATGTTGATTTTGACGAGCCCTTCTGGTTCGGATTCAACTATTTTGACCAGACCGTCGTGCTTGGAGACCGGAGCAGATATTACGTAGAGTCGGATATCGTTTACCGCAAATCGGCAGACTTGCTGTCTCTCATAGAACTTGTCAGATACCCGTCGCATAAAGAAGTCGGCAACGAGTACAGAGTGGACCGGCCGTTCTACAAAGACGCCTATCTTGGCAAGCATCCAGAATTAATGCGTGTCAGAATCGCAAGCGACATCACAGACGTCACCGGTCTTTTCCCGGAGGCGACAAATTTAAAGGTCATAGAATTCGAGTCCGACCGTCCGCCGCATGTCTCCGATGCAGACAACACGCTGAGAGAGATGTCGGTGAAGGCAAGTTTCCCGGGCTATTTCATCATGGTTCCCAAAGGGTCGGGCGCATATTATTACGCCAATCCGTTCTGGCGACAATTCCAGGTAAAGGAATATGACTCCGTGGCCGACATTCCTTCAGACAGCCTCCGAGTGGACATAAACGGGCGGGAGCTGTCGGTCGTCGGCCTTGTCGGCGGAGAACGCATGGAGGTTGTAAACGCCTCGGGACAGACGGTGTATGCTGGTGCGGAATCAACCGTCACGCTTCCGTCGTCCGGAGTCTACATTGTGCGAGTGGGCGCGACGGTGCGGAAAGTTGTTGTGAAATAAATAATTCATATAAATATAAAGCAGCGGGGTTGCAAATGCAGTCCCGCTGCTTTATGTCAGCGCGCAGAGTTATGCCTCGGCAGTGAATGCCTTTAGGAATGATTCGGCGCGGTCTTCGTAGAGATAGCCTGCGGGGGTGAGCGGACGGTCGGACAGCGCGCCGTATTGCAGCACTTGGATTGCAACAAACCGGTGGTCGGCAGAGGCGTAGCAGTCGATGTGCACTTTGCTGATGTCGTTGATTGCCACATCGTCGAAGCCGGTGTCTTTTAGCATACGGCGCAATGCCGGTAGTTGCTCCATGCCGAAATCAAGCGAGCGTTTGCCCACGGGGCTGCCTGTCGGGTCGTACACCCATCGGCGAGGGTTGAAAACGAGTGTCACCAGACCGAATCCGGCGAGCACCCATCCGGCGGCGAGGCGCAGCATGTTGAGGTTTGACGTTGGGTCGCTGACGCTGACAAAAAAGGCGAGATACAGCCCTAAGAGCAGTGTGCAGGCTCCAATGAGCACTGATGATGGGTTTATGGCTTTTTTCAGGTCGTTGCAGTTCTGATATGATAAGATTTCAAATTTTGATTCCATGATTCTTTATTTTTTAGTTTGACAATAGTATTATGTCGCGGAGTCTGAGAGAAACCGTGACGAGCTTTAATTTGTAAAAAAATAAGGAATCCGCTAAATGATGATGTGGCGTATGACAAAGACATAGCCCGTAGACTGGGTGTCGATGCCGAAGGTTTGTGACAGCACGTCGCTGCTGACGGCGTGCCGGCGGTTGCCTGCAAGAATGCGCATCCGCGCGTCGCAACGCAACGAGCGTTGCCATTGCCAATGGTTTGTGCGTGCCTGTGTGCGGCTTTGTGCGGCGAACGTCTCGGTTGCGGGCAGTGTCAGTCCAGCCTTTTGATGAGTCATCAGGTCGCTTGCCGATGGGGCGGAGTCGCAATGGCGGTCGGCGTTGTCGTCGCTCAGCGTCATTGTCGGTTCCGGGCATACGGTGTGGGCGCTCTGCTTTGTGGCAGAGCATGAAGTGGCTGCCATCTGCAGCAGCACAACAATCAGTATGCAGACAATCCTCTGTATCATTGTTTGACAAAAATAGTGACAATTCCGCAGACTGGCAAATCCTGGCAAACTGAAAAAATCCCGACGGGCAATGCCTGTCGGGATTTCTGTTGGAATATCGTTTATACGTGATTATTCAGCCTTGCCTTCGCTGCCGAGCACGAATTTGATTTTGTGGATGTAGAGTTTCTTCATGTTGTCGCGAGCCGGACCGAGGTACTTGCGTGGGTCGAACTCAGCTGGCTTCTCTGCAAACACTTGACGGACAGCGGCAGTCATTGCAAGACGGCTGTCAGAGTCGATGTTGATTTTGCATACAGCAGATTTAGCGGCTTTGCGGAGCTCCTCTTCAGGAATACCGATGGCAGCCTTCAAAGCGCCGCCGTATTTGTTGATAGTGTCAACTTCCTCTTGAGGAACAGAAGAAGATCCGTGGAGCACGATTGGGAATCCAGGGAGTTTCTCCATAACAGCGTCGAGCACGTCGAATGCCAATGGAGGAGGAACCATGCGGCCAGTCTGTGGGTCGATGTGGCACTGCTCCGGAGTGAACTTGTAAGCTCCGTGTGATGTACCGATTGAGATAGCCAAAGAATCGCAGCCAGTGCGTGTTGCGAAATCGATAACCTCTTCAGGGTCGGTGTATGTGTGGTGGTCAGAAGAAACCTCGTCTTCAACGCCTGCCAATACGCCGAGCTCGCCTTCAACTGTTACGTCAAACTGGTGAGCGTACTCAACAACTTTCTTAGTCAAGGCAACGTTCTCCTCGTAAGGGAGGTGAGAACCGTCGATCATAACTGAAGAGAAGCCGAAGTCAACGCATGATTTGCAGAGCTCGAAGCTGTCGCCATGGTCGAGGTGAAGCACAATCTGTGGGTGCTCCCAGCCGAGTTCCTTTGCGTATTCTACAGCGCCTTCTGCCATGTAGCGGAGAAGAGTCTGGTTGGCGTAGTTGCGAGCGCCTTTTGATACTTGAAGAATAACCGGTGATTTAGTTTCAGCAGCGGCTTGGATAATAGCCTGAAGCTGCTCCATGTTGTTGAAGTTGAATGCTGGGATAGCGTAGCCTCCCTTGATAGCCTTGGCAAACATCTCGCGGGTGTTCACGAGACCAAGATCTTTGTAATTGACCATAATAGTATGATATTAATAAGTAATTAGTTACTGAAAAATTTCCTTATTCGACCGCAAAGTTACAATGTTTGCTCCGTCTGAGCAACAAAATTTTGTTTAAAGTTTGTTGCACGGGTATTTGCGGCAAATTTATGCTGGCGGAAACGGCTCTTGCGACAATGCTTAGAATGCCGCCGTGACGGCTTGGGTGATGAAATAGCCTCCGACGATGAGCCACACGTAGAGCATCGCCGCGAGCAGAAACGGCTTGGCGCCTGCCTGGCGGAACTTGTCGATGCCTGTGTCGGTGCCGAGGGCGGTCATCGCCATGGTGAGCATGAATGTGTCGGCATATTCGATTGCACCGTTGAGCGGTATGTCTTTCACTGTCGCCGCGCCGCAGAGGTGTTGCAACAGTGTGTTGACGCAGATGGCTCCGATAAACAGAAATGCGAACCATGGCATGGTGATTTTGCGCTTGCCGCCGTCGTTTTGTCTCTGCGACAGGAAGAGGCTCATAACCACAAGCACAGGGGCGAGCAGCATCACGCGTATCATCTTGGTTATTGTCGCCGTACCCGCGATGCCGAGGGCGTCGGTCGGGTCCATGGCATTGCCCGCACCTGCCACGTGTGCCACTTCGTGGAGCGTGCTGCCGGTGTAGATTGCCACCGCGCGGTCGGAGAGCCCGTCGAGCAGTCCGGCGCGATACATTATCGGGTAGATGAACATCGACAGGGTGCCGAACACCACTACGGTCGACACGGCTATCGCTGTCTTATGGCTTTCGCAGCGCACCACAGGCTCTGCGCCGAGCACGGCTGCGGCTCCGCAGATTGCGCTGCCTGTCGATGTGAGCAGGGCGGTGTCGCGGTCCAATTTAATCCATCGGCTGAAGAGGAGTCCGAGCAACAGTGTGCCGGCAACGATGATTATGTCGACGGTTACTGCCGGCAGTCCCACAGCCGCTACGTCGCTGAGCGTCAGACGGAAACCATAAAAGATGATGCCGAGGCGCAGCAGCCGCTTGGTGCAGAACTTTATGCCCGGCTCCCATTCCTTCGTCATACGGCAGCGCAGCGTGTTGGCATAAATCATACCTATGATTATGCCAACGATCAGCGGGCTAAGCGACAGGGCCTTGACTTCGGGAATGCCGGCGATGTAGAATGCCGACAACGACATCAGCGCTATCAGCGCGATGCCGTGCAGGCGGTCGAGTGTTGCGGTCTTCATTATTCGTCCTCTCCTTCAGTGGCTATTTCCTTCTCGCGGATAGCCACGGCAAGGCGGTTTGCCACAGCCACGGCTTTCGTGATATGGTCGCACACGTGGTCTTTGCCCACAAGCGCCTCGACGCGAGCTTTCTCAAGCGCGAGATGCACGTTGTCGCGCACGCCCGACAGCACCACGTGGATGCCTTCTTTCTGCGAAGACTTTATGAGAATCTCAAGGTTGTGGATGGCTGTGGAGTCGATAAACGGCACTTTGCGCATGCGCAGGATGCGCACAAGCGGCTTGTCGCCCATCGAACGCATCATATCGTCGAATTTTGTCGCTACGCCGAAGAAGAACGGACCGTCGATTTCATACACTTCCACTCCTTGCTCAAGGTTGAGAATCTCGTGGGTGTTGACTTCCTGACCTTCGGCAATGTCGATTTGCTCGCCGAAATGGTGTATCTCGGTGTTCTCCATCACACGGCGGAGGAACAGCAGGATGGCAAGCAGCAAGCCGAGTTCGATGGCTATTGTGAGGTCGAACACAACGGTGAGGAGGAATGTCACAATCATCACAGTCACGTCTGATTTAGGCGTTTTCAGAATCGCCTTCACCGTGCGCCATCCGCTCATGTTGTATGAAACCATGATGAGCACACCGGCAAGGCATGCCATAGGCACGAGGTTGATGAGCGGCATCAGGAACAGGAAGATGAGCAGCAGCACCACGGCATGCACCACGCCGGCAACCGGTGTGCGTCCGCCGTTGGTGATGTTGGTCATTGTGCGCGCAATGGCGCCGGTCACCGGGATGCCTCCGAAAAACGGAACGACAACGTTTGCCACACCCTGGCCGATTAGCTCGGTGTTGCAGTCGGTGTTTGACCCTGTTGCGCCGTCTGCGACGGTGGCAGACAGCAGCGACTCTATGGCGCCGAGCATCGCGATGGTGAATGCCGACGGCAGAAGGGCGTTGATGGTGGCAATGTTGATGTCGATGGAGTGTGGCGACGGGATTGTGCCCGACAGGTTGTGGAAACGGTCGCCGATTGTTTCCACGCCCTCAAGTCCGCAGTATTCGTGCATGGCCCACACCGCGGTTGTCACCACAATTATGGCGAGCAGCGCGCCGGGCAGACGCTTCGACACGTAGGGCGCGGCAATGATTATCGCCAGCGATACGATGCCCACGATTAGCGTAGGCAGGTGTGTCGTGCCGAAATGAGTCATGTATACGCCCCATTTCGAGATGAAATCGGCTGGCAGCGCGCCTGTCTGAAGTCCGAAGAAGTCGGTTATCTGTGTTGAGAAGATTGTCACGGCGATACCTGAAGTGAAGCCGATGACGATTGGATAAGGGATAAATTTAATCACCGTGCCGAGTCGGAACAGTCCAAGCGCCACGAGTATCAGTCCGGCAAGCACAGTGGCTATAGCGAGTCCGGTGAGTCCGAACTGCTGGATGATGCCGTAGATGATAACGATAAATGCGCCCGTAGGTCCGCCAATCTGCACAGAGCAGCCTCCGAGAGCCGAGACCAGAAAACCTCCGATTACGGCAGTGATGAGTCCGACGGTCGGCGTTACGCCCGACGCTATACCGAATGCCACGGCAAGAGGCAGAGCCACGATGCCGACAACGATACCCGCAATGACATCGTCTTTGAAACGTGCCATATTGTAGCCTTTCAGCGAAGTGATCAACTTAGGCTGAAAGCTAACCTTCTTGAGAAAATCCATAAAATAAAAACTTGTATTTTTATACCTAAAACATTAAGACCAGGAAACCTTTATCCACAATCTTTAACCAAATTTCACTGCAAAGGTACTACGATTATCCCGTGGAAACAAAAAACAACGCATAAAAAGACGTTGTGCGGAGCAGAACGTTGTGTTTTTAGCGACATATTTTTTGCACGAAGGGATAAGAAAAACTAACTTTGCCGTATATACACGACGATTATGGCTAATTTTGACCCGAAAACCAAGATAGAGCGTCTTGTGCTTAAACACCCGGCATTGGCGTCGATTTTCAAGGAGGCTGCCGCGACGGTCGACGACCAACTGACCGTTGAGGAGTTCTGCTTTGTCAACGGTATAGACTTTATGGACTTCTTCCGCCGGCTCGACGAGGCGGTGGCTTCTGGCGAGGAGGGCTGACCGGGGGCGGGGGGGGGGGGTCCGGCGGTGGCGCCCGGGGGCGGCGCGGGGAGGGGGGGAGCCGCATCAGTGCAGATAACGATGCTGTGGAGGAGAAAGTGGGCGTGGCGCGTCAGGCTGACGAGATGCCTGCCGGAAAGAAGCACGATGCTGTAGTGCTCGGGTTACTGGTGTTTGGCGTTGTGGTCTACGCTCTCAGTGCCGTGGGTAATTTCTTTGCCGGAGCCGGCTTGATACGCACCATCCTCGGCATTCATCCTACGGAAGCATTTCCGCATGTGCCTCAGATGCTTAGCTTCCTTAATGCGGTGTCGTTGGGCGGATGCGCACTGTTGCTGCTATGGCGGCGTATGGGAGTTGTCCTGCTGCTGCTTGGCGCAATGATCTACGATGTGCTTGCTGTGGCGCTCACCGACAGCCTCCCCACCGACACAATCCTTGCCGCCATCATCACGGCCGCAATCCTGACCGTCAGTTGTAACGGCGAGAAATACAAGGACTTGTTGCGGTAAGAAAACACAATAATCGTGCGTAGCGTCGTGCCGGAGGCACGTCGCTACGCACGCGCAAATCAAAACTGGTGGGATTGATTGGTAGACGGCCGATTTTTCGTAACTTTGCAGCAGAAAAAAAGATTGTCAGGTTAAAACAACGTATGGATAACAACAACCCACATATTCTGGGCACGGCGCCTATCGGCAAACTGCTCGTTCAGTACTCATTGCCGTCGATTATCGGAATGACGCTGACGTCGCTCTACAACATCATCGACAGCATATTCATCGGTCACGGCGTCGGTCCGCTTGCCATTTCCGGCCTTGCCATCACATTTCCGCTGATGAACCTGCTTATCGCCTTCTGTACGCTTGTCGGGGTTGGCGGTGCTACGATTTCATCGATACGCCTTGGTCAGCGCGACCGCAAGGGGGCGGAGGACATTCTCGGCAATGTCGTGATTCTTTGTGTGGTCAATGCGGTATTTTATGGCGGAGTCACATTCTTGTTTCTCGACCCGATACTTCGTTTCTTCGGTGCCAGCGCGGCAACGCTCCCCTATGCCCGCGACTTTATGCAGGTGATTCTTCTCGGCACGCCAGTTTCGTATATGATGATAGGCCTTAACAACGTGATGCGAGCCACGGGCTATCCGAAGAAGGCCATGCTCTCGTCGATGCTTTCCGTGGGGTGCAACCTTGTGCTTGCTCCGATATTCATTTTCGTATTTGGCTGGGGTATCCGTGGCGCGGCTTTCGCCACGTTGTTGTCGCAGTCGGTGGCGCTGGTGTGGGTGCTGCACCATTTTCTTGACAAAAAAACGTATATCCGTTTCCACCGCTCCACGCTGAAGCTGCGCAAGCGCATAGTGAAGCAGATTTTCAGCATCGGAATGTCGCCGTTTATCATGAACGTGTGTGCCTGCTGCATAGTGATTTTCATCAACTACCAACTTCTTTCGCACGGCGACGACTACAGTGTGGGCGCTTTCGGCATCATCAACCGCGTGCAGATGCTCTTCGTGATGATTGTGATGGGCATAGCGCAGGGAATGCAGCCGATTACGGGCTACAATTTCGGCGCCGGACTCGTTGACCGCGCCCGCCGCAGCGTGCAGCTCGGCATCGCCGCCGGATGCACGATGACAACGCTGGGATTCGTTCTTGCAGTGTTTTTCCCGGGAATGCTTGTCGGGATGTTCACCGACAGCGCGCTGCTCGTTGAACAGGCGTCCAAGGCGTTGAGCATCAGTATGCTCTCATTTCCTGTAGTTGGCGCGCAGATAATCATCTGCCAATTCTTCCAGTCGATAGGCAAAGCGTTTATAGCCATCTTCCTGTCGCTGTCGCGCCAGCTGTTGTTTCTGCTGCCCGGACTGGCATTGCTGCCCGTGTGGATGGGCGTCGACGGGGTGTGGACAAGTATGCCGGTGAGCGACTTCCTTGCCACCGTAGCTGCGGTTGTAATGTTTGTTTATCAAATCCGTAAATTCCGCCGCAAGGCCAACAACGCCACGTTATGAGAAAAAGTTATGGAGAAATAATACGGTTTGCCATTGTGGGCACCGCCAATTTTCTGATAATAATGGCAGTCAGCTGGTTGCTGATGCATCTGTTCAGTATCAATTTCTATGTAGCCAACATTGTGGCATACGTGCTGGCGCTTGTCAACAACTTCTATTGGAACCGCATTTGGGTGTTCCGCTCCACGGAAGGACGCATGGGACGTCAGGCGTTGATGTTTCTTGCCGCCTACGGCATTGCCTACCTTGTGCAGCTCGGAGTCGTCGCTGTGCTCGTGCAGTGGGTGGGTGTCAATAAGGACCTCGCCAACTTCGTCGGACTTTTCCCGTTTGGGGCTACCAACTTTCTGCTCAACAAATTTTTTGCGTTCAGATAAGTATTGCCTGGACAATATTACTGCTTTTCAGACAGTTCGAGGCTGGTAAAACGCACGAAATGATAGGATGACAAAAAAATATTGAAAATTTGCGCTTGAAAAATTGCACAATTAAAAACTTAGTCGTACTTTTGCAACGCTAAAACAAAAAAGCAACCTGCTTCAGTAGCTCAGTTGGTTAGAGCACCTGACTGTTAATCAGGGGGTCGTTGGTTCAAGCC
>ERZ780075.1057-NODE-1057-length-10460-cov-3.173955_pt1 | contig 10460 bp, 7 predicted proteins | sample MGYA00511839_ERZ780075 | MGnify/ENA primary metagenome ERZ780075 (study PRJEB29588, sample SAMEA2155953) | human gut metagenome | biome: human gut; feature: human-associated habitat; material: faeces | place: Denmark | collected 2008/2010 ...
GTTGACGCATCACTCGATGCCAACGTTCGTACTCCTGAGATTCAGGTAGAGGGTGGCGCTGAGTATGGTACAACCCAAGTTGGTGAGTGGATTGTCAACTGGATTAAGAATGCATAAAAAGAAACTTTTTATATATTAAGACTTGAGGTCCTCCTAGAGGATCGATGGTTTTTTGTAAGACGTGGGGAGAAACGCCGTGATGGTCTTTCTCCTCGATATGAAGAGGGAACACCGTGATGGTATTCCCTCTTTTCTTTTTTGGGGTAAAATACCTTTCATCCTCTTTTGGAAACAACCCTGAGTTTTCAAAAGTTTCTTAAATAAAGAAAATAACTCTCATTTTTAATATTATTTAGATAGCTATTTTCGTGTATGTGAGCCTAATTGATTACTTTTGCGTTTGATTTAGCGGTCAGCACTACGTTTGAGTGTGACATTTTGCTACTTATCAATGGAAAAATAACGTAAAAAACAATATCATTATGGCAGAAGCTATAGACATTCGAGAACTTAACATTCGAATTGAACAACAAAGTCAGTTCGTTACCAATTTGGTAATGGGCATGAACAAGGTCATCGTAGGTCAGAAGCACCTCGTTGACTGTCTCTTGATAGGTTTGCTCTCTGATGGACATATCCTCTTGGAAGGTGTCCCAGGACTTGCCAAAACCCTCGCAATCAAAACACTGTCACAGTTGATCAGTGCCGATTATAGCCGAATACAGTTTACTCCAGACTTGTTGCCTGCCGATGTGGTGGGTACACAAATCTATTCCCAGAAGGATGAGGCTTTCCACGTCAAGAAGGGACCTGTCTTTGCCAACTTCGTTTTGGCAGATGAGATCAACCGTGCTCCAGCCAAGGTGCAGAGTGCTTTGTTGGAGGCGATGCAAGAACATCAGGTTACCATCGGTGAGCAAACATTCAAGTTGCCTAACCCATTCTTGGTGATGGCTACCCAGAACCCAATTGAGCAAGAGGGAACCTATCAGTTGCCTGAGGCACAGGTCGATCGTTTCTTGCTCAAGGTCGTCATCGACTATCCTTCTTTGGAGGAGGAGAAGTTGATTATTCGTGAAAACATCCAGGGCAGCATGCCTACTGTGACACCGGTTACTACAGCTGATGAGATTTTGAAGGCTCGCAGCATAGTCAACGAGGTGTATATCGACGAGAAGATAGAGCAGTATATCGCCGACATTGTCTTTGCTTCTCGTTATCCAGAGCGTTATGGCTTGGGCGACTTGAAGAATATGATCACCTTTGGTGGTAGTCCACGTGCCAGCATCTCGCTTGCGAAGGCTGCTCGTGCATATGCTTTTATCAAGCATCGTGGCTATGTCATCCCAGAGGATGTTCGTGCCGTGGCACACGACGTGCTTCGCCATCGTATCGGTCTCTCTTATGAGGCTGAGGCTAGTGAGGTGACAAGCGAGGAAATTGTGAGCCGTATTATCAATAAGGTGGAAGTGCCTTGATAAATAATAAATGATAAATATTAAATGAAAAATCAGAGATGGTAACATCTGATTTGCATTTATGATTTATAATTTCTAATTTATAATTTAAATTGGATACACAAGATATCTTAAAGAAAGTTCGAAAGATCGAGATCAAGACTCGCGGTCTGAGCCAGAACATCTTTGCCGGTCAGTACCATTCCGCCTTCAAGGGTAGGGGTATGGCTTTCGCAGAGGTGAGGGAATACCAATATGGCGATGACGTGCGTGACATCGACTGGAACGTGACGGCTCGCTTCCATCGTCCCTTCGTCAAGGTGTTTGAGGAGGAGCGAGAACTGACTGTGATGTTGTTGGTCGATGTCAGTGGTTCGCTCGATTTTGGTACCAGTCGCCAAATGAAGAGAGATTTGGCGACGGAGATTGCCGCAACCCTGGCTTTCAGTGCCATCCAGAACAATGATAAGATTGGTGTCATCTTCTTCACTGATAGAATTGAGAAGTACATCCCACCGAAGAAGGGACGCAAGCATATCCTCTACATCATCCGAGAGATGCTTGATTTCCATCCCGAGAGCCAGCGCACGGATATTGGCGTGGCATTGGAATACTTCACTCGTGTGATGAAGCGACATTGTACTGCCTTCATCATCAGTGACTTCTATGACAACAAGGATTACAGGCATCCTCTTCAGATAGCCAACCAAAAGCACGATGTCGTTGCCATCCAGGTGTATGACCCTCGTGCCAAGTCCTTGCCTGATGTGGGATTGCTGAAGGTTCGGGATGCCGAGACTGGGCATGAGATGTATATCGACACCAGTAGCAAGAAGTTGCGAATGGCACATGCTCAAAACTGGCATACTCGTGAGAATCAGTTGCGTGATACCTTCGCCAAAAGCAAGGTGGATTGGACTTCCATCGCTACGAATGAGGACTTCTCCAAGTCGCTCCTCGTACTCTTCAAGCAAAGAACATGATGGTGTTAGAACTTGACCGTACTCTATTTAATGGGTGAGCTTTTGAAAAGCTTCATTTAATATGTTAGATTGTAAAATGAGATTGAGACACAATATTTTTCATCTTTGTCGTGCAACGTTCCTATTGGTGATGGCATGGTTGTCAACCTCTGTTTCTGCTCAGACGGTGGAACAGAAGTTGGACTCCCTCCAGCTGCTGATAGGTCAGCAGACGACCTTGCATCTCTCCGTGAGTGCGCAGAAGGGTCAGAAGATAGTGATGCCTTCTTTCCAACCCTCACAGCAGTTGATTCCTGGTGTCGAGGTGGTGGAGCAAAGTCATGGTGATACCATCGAATTGGGTGGACAACGCATCTTGGTGAGAAGAGACTATGTGTTGACTTCCTTCGATGAGAATGTCTATGCCATACCTGCCCTCAAGGTCAAGGTGAATGGCAAGGATTACCAAGGCAATCCCTTGGCATTGAAAGTTTTGACCGTACCTGTTGACACCGTTCATCCCAATCAGTTCTATCCTCCCAAGGATGTTCAAGACAATCCTTTCCTATGGAGTGAGTGGAGCGGTATCTTTTGGTTGAGCATATTGATGCTACTACTCTGTGGCTCATTCTATTATCTCTTGATGCGCTTGCGTCAAAACAAACCGATTGTTATCAGCTTCCGCATCGTGAAGAGAGTGCCTGCCCACGAGAAAGCATTGAGTGAGATCAATGTCATCAAGCAGCAACGCACCGAGAATCATGAGTCTCAGAAAGAATACTATACTCGTCTTACCGACACGCTTCGTGAGTACATCGTAAACCGATTCGGTTTCAATGCCATGGAGATGACGAGCGGTGAGATCATTCAGCGTTTGCAAGATGCAGGCGACCCGAAGATGATTGACGAGTTGAAGCAACTCTTCCGCACCGCCGACTTGGTGAAGTTTGCCAAGTACGAGACGCTGATCAATGAGAATGATGCCAACCTCGTGAACGCCATCAACTTCATCGACCAGACCAAGACGGATGAGGTGCCAGTGGAAGAGAAGATCGCTCCATCTCTGACCGAGCAAGACAAGAAGGCGCAAGGTCAGCGCAAGTTCCTCAAGACATTGTTGTGGGTGAGCGGACTGTTGGTAGTGGCTATCATCTTGTATGTTATCTATGAAGTCTATACCCTTGTCGGCTAGACTTTCAGGCTGTTTAAAAGAATGTAATCATGGAATTTGCAAGTAAAGGATATTTTCTGCTGCTTCTCCTGTTGATACCTTATATATTATGGTATTTCCTCTACAGGAAGAAGAATGAGCCAACGATGCGTATGAGCGATACTCGTCAGTATCTCTATGCGCCGAAGAGCTTGCGTGTGCGCTTGATTCACCTGCCGATGCTGCTGAGATGCGTATGCTACGTGCTCATCGTCTGTGCGATGGCTCGTCCGCAGACTCATCATTCATGGGACAACAAGACGGTGGAGGGTATCGACATTATGTTGGCGATGGATGTCTCTACCTCTATGTTGGCAGAGGATTTGAAGCCGAACCGTATTGAGGCAGCCAAGGATGTGGCTCACGAGTTTATCTCAGGTCGTCCTAATGATAATATTGGTTTGACCATCTTTGCAGGTGAGGCATTCACCCAATGCCCGATGACAACCGACCATTCGAGTCTTCTTCGCTTGTTGCAAGATACTCGTACTGATATTGCTGCTCGCCAACTCATCCAGGATGGTACCGCAGTGGGTATGGGCTTGGCAAATGCCGTCAGCCGACTCAAGAACTCCAAGTCGAAGAGCAAGGTGGTTATCCTCCTGACGGATGGTAGTAACAACATGGGCGACCTTTCGCCTATGACTGCAGCCGAAATTGCTAAGAGTCTCGGTATCAGAGTCTATACCATCGGCGTGGGAACCAATAAGGTGGCTCCTTATCCAGTGCCAGTGGCTGGTGGTGTGCAATACATCAACATCCCTGTGGAGATAGACACGAAGACCTTGAAGGACATCGCCCAAACGACAGATGGCAACTTTTATCGCGCGACCAGTACGGCAGAGTTGAAACAGATTTATCGTGACATAGATAAATTGGAGAAAACCAAGATGAACGTGAAGCATTATGCCAAGCGTTATGAGGCATATCAACCATTCGTGTTGGTAGCCTTGGTGATTCTCCTTTTGGAGATTCTATTGCGCCTCACATGGTTCCGCAGAATACCGTGATGATTTCTACTTTCGCAAGGAATTGTCTATCGGTAGAAGGATTTGATTATATATAAAAAATGACATAAGGCTCTTACGAGCATTTCACAATTAGAAGAAAAGATGTTTAGATTTGAAGATCCTATATTTCTCTGGTTGCTCTGGGTCTTGCCAGTTTTGGTATTGGTGAGATTCATTGGGTGGAGGAGAAGAAAAGCCAAACTGAAAAAACTCGGCGACCCTGAGCTTCTCAAGCAGTTGGTGCCTGGTATTTCAAAATATCGTCCTACTACGAAATTCTGTCTGCTGTTGGCGGCCCTCGGTCTCTTGATCGTCATGTTGGCTCGTCCGCAGATGGGTAGCAAGATTTCCCACGACAAGCGTCAAGGCATCGAGACCATCATCTGCTTTGATATCTCCAACTCAATGTTGGCAGAGGATGTCGTTCCATCTCGTCTCGACAAGAGCAAGATGCTGATAGAGAATCTTGTAGATAACTTTACCAATGATAAGATTGGTCTGATTGTCTTCGCTGGCGATGCCTTTGTGCAGTTGCCTATCACGAGCGACTACGTTTCTGCCAAGATGTTTCTTCAGAACATTACACCAGACTTGATTCAGACGCAAGGCACCAACATCGGTGCTGCGATAGACTTGGCTACAAAGAGCTTCACCCAACAGTCGAATGTAGGTCGTGCCATCGTCGTTATCACGGATGGTGAAAACCACGAACCGGGTGCTGCAGAGGCTGCGGCTGCTGCCAAGAAGAAGGGCATCAATGTCTTTATCTTGGGTATCGGTAACACCCAAGGCGCTCCTATCCCTATGGGAGATGGTAGTTATATGAAGGATCATTCTGGCAATACGGTGATGACAGTATTAAATGAGAATATGTGTAAGGAATTGGCACAGGCTGGTAGCGGTCAGTATATCCATGTCGATAATACCAGCGATGCCGAGAAAATGCTGAACGATGACTTGGCTAAGTTGCAGAAAGGTGATACCACCTCTGTCATCTATAGTGAATACGATGAACAGTTCCAGGCTGTAGGCATCTTGGTCATCCTCCTGCTCATCCTAGAGATTTGTATCTTGGAGGTCAAGAACCCATTCTTGCGCAACGTCAAGTTCTTCGGCAAGCGATTGGGAGGTGCTCGCGCCAGCATCAAGAATGGTGGTATGGCGGATGGAGCCTTGAAGAGCATCTTGCTCGCCGTCTTCCTCTTCGGAGCAATGGGAAGCATGCAGGCTCAGAACGACCGTGCTTTCATCCGACAGGGCAACAAGGCATATCGTACCCAGAAATGGGCACAAGCTGAAACCCAGTACCGCAAGGCTATCTCCAAGAACAACCAAAACTCGCAAGCCATCTACAATCTCGGCTGTGCCTTGATGATGCAGCAGAAAGACTCCTTGGCGATGCTGCAATATCAGCAAGCTGCAAAGTTGGAGAAAAACAAGATGCGCCGTGCGCAGAGCTATCACAATATGGGTGTCATCATGCAGAACCATCAGCAGTACGCACAAGCCATCGAGTACTACAAGATGGCGCTCCGTTGCACTCCTCAGGACAATGCGACACGCTATAATCTTGCCCTTTGTAAGAAGTTGCTGAAAAACAATCCTCAGCAAAACCAAAACAAGAACGACAAGAATAACAAGGACAAGAATAATAAAGATAAGAACAAGCAAAATCAAGATAAGAACAAAAACAAAGACAAGGGAAAACAAAATAAAGATAAAGATAAGCAAAACCAAGACAAGAACAAGCAGAACCAGCAAAACAAGCAGAACCAAAACCAAATGAGTAAGGAAAATGCAGAACAGTTGCTCAACGCTGCTATCCAACAAGAGAAGGCTACCAAGCAGAAAATGCAGAAAGCCATGTCACAGCCTAAGCGTCGTAGCTATGAGAAGAACTGGTAGTTTTGGTGTTCTCTATGGATGTTGAAACTTTTGCTTAGTAAAGTAAATATTTAAAGGAATATAACACGATGAAACATATTGGATGGTTTATCATACTCTTGACAGTTTTGTTGGGTTGCGACGTGCAAGTCTCAGCCCAGCAGATTGCGGTGTCGGCTCCTTCGCATGTCGCGGCAGGTGAGAACTTCCGTGTGGCTTACACGATCCACACCCGTGACGTGGAAGAGTTCAGAATGGGCGGTGTACCTGATGGATTGGAAGTGATTGCTGGTCCTTATACGTCATCTCAGTCTAGTTACCAGATGATCAACGGACATACCAGCTCGTCTTCCTCCGTTACCATCACTTATACGCTCTATGCCGCTAAGAATGGAACGTTCATCATTGGTGCTTCCCACGCCATGGTGAATGGAAGAAAGTTGAACTCTCATCCTGTCAAGATCACTGTGTCGGGCAATGCTCGCCGTACCAATGGTGCGCCTGCGATGCACAATAGCAGCCGATACGATGATGACGAACCTCGTATGCGCCAGGCTGGAAGCAATATTTCGGGTAGCGACCTCTTCATCAAGGTGTCTGCCAACAAGAAGACTGTGCATGAGCAGGAGCCTATCCTCTTGACTTATAAGGTATATACGCAAGTGGAGCTCACCCAGTTGGAAGGCAAGATGCCAGACCTCAAGGGATTCCATACTCAGGAAGTTGCTCTGCCTCAGCAGAAAACCTTCCATAACGAGATGGTGAATGGCCGTCCTTACAAGTGCGTTACCTGGAGCCAGTATGTGATGTACCCTCAGATGACCGGTAACTTGGAGATTCCTTCCATCACCTTCAAGGGCATCGTGGTACAGCAGAACCGCAATGTTGACCCTATGGAGGCCTTCTTCAATGGCGGCTCCGGATATGTAGAGGTAAAGAAGGACATCAAGGCTCCGGGTATCACCCTGCAGGTAGATCCGTTGCCTCAGCGCCCTGCCAACTTCTCGGGCGGTGTAGGTAAATTCAATATTAGTGCTTCCATCGACAAGAAGGAAGTAAAGGCTGGTGAACCTATCACCATCCGTGTAGTGGTAGGAGGAATCGGAAACCTGAAGCTGCTCAAGCAGCCTGTCATTACCTTCCCTATGGATTTTGACAAGTATGATGCGAAGGTGACAGACAAGACCCGCCTTACTGCCAATGGCGTAGAAGGCAATATGATTTATGACTTCCTGGCTGTGCCTCGTAATCAGGGAAATTATACCATTCCTGCGGTAGAATTCACCTATTATGATACTTCGGCTAACAAGTACAAGACAATCAAGACCCAGCCGTTTACGCTGAATGTAGATAAGGGCGATGGAACATCAGACAATGAAACCTCAGATTTCAGCAACAAGGATAAGGACATTCATGCGCTGAAACTGGGCAAGTCTAAGCTCCATGATATTGACGATATGTTCTACGGAAGCTTCGGCTACTGGACCAGTCTGCTGGTTCCATTGGCAGCTTTCTTTGCCCTGCTCATTGTCTTCCGCCGCCGTGCTCTCGAGAATGCCGACCTTGTAAAGGTCCGTTCCAACAAGGCAAACAAGATAGCAACCAAGCGCCTGAAGAAAGCTCATCTGCTGATGCTCGGTGGCAAGCAGGAAGAATTCTATGATGAAGTGCTCCGTGCTTTGTGGGGCTATGTAAGCTACAAACTCAACATGCCTGCCGAAAAGCTCTCACGTGAAAACATTCAGGCAATGCTCGAAAAACATTGTGTTGAGGAGAGAACTATCGAGAAGTTTACAACTGCGCTCGATGAATGTGAGTTTGAACGCTATGCGCCGGGCGACCCTGCCGGCAATATGAACCGTACATTCGAATCAGCAATGACTGCTATTATGGATATAGAAAATGCTATCAATGCAACGCGTAAGCAGCGCAAGAAGAGTGCAACCGGATATTCCTTCGTCTTGATGATCATGGTGATGTTGGGCTGCTCGGTTTCTGCAGGCGCTGTAACCAAGAACAATGCTGATACGGAATATCAGAAAGGTAACTATCAGCAGGCCATACGCGACTATGAGGAAATATTGAACAACTATGGTGTTTCTGCCGAAGTTTACTATAACTTGGGCAATGCTTATTACCGTACAGACAATATTACCAAGGCTGTGCTCAATTATGAGCGTGCCCATCTGCTCTCGCCAGGCGATGAAGACATCAGTTTCAACCTGCAGTTTGCACGTAGCAAGACCATCGATAAGATTACTCCGGAAAGCGAGATGTTCTTCGTAACCTGGTGGAAGGCGCTGGTTAACTTTACGAGTGTTGACTGTTGGGCTAAGACAGGCATCATAGCCATCATCATGGCACTGGTTCTGGTATTGGTTTATCTCTTCGGTTCGCATATCGTTTTGCGCAAGATTGGTTTCTTCGGTGGAATCTTCTTCGTGGCAGTCTTCCAGCTGAGCAATCTCTTTGCTTACCAGCAGCGGCAGATGCTCATCAACCGTACGGGAGCCATCATCATCGCTCCTTCTGTCAATGTGAAGAAGACTCCCGCCAAGACGAGCGTTGACCTCTTCCTGCTGCATGAAGGAACCCGAGTTGACATTACCGATAAGGCGATGAAAGGCTGGCGTGAAATCAAGGTAGGAGACGGTAGAGAAGGCTGGATTGAAACCAAGGCAATTGAGGAAATCTGATTTTAAAAAATCTGATTAAAATAAAGAGAATGGATTTTAGTAGGATACAAGATTTTGACATGCAGCTGTTGCATGTGTTTAACGGCAGCGAGAATGTCTGGCTCGATCAGATGGCGATGGCGCTTACGTCGGGCTGGACATGGATTCCGCTTTATATCGTCCTCTTCGTTGTTGTGATAAGAAACAACGAGATGATGGGGCAGATTGCACTCGTAATAGGAGGAGCGGTGCTCTGTATCTTTCTGGCTGATGGACTGGTGGATGGAATCATCAAACCGCTGGCTGAAAGATGCAGACCTTCCAGCGACCCGATGTTCAAGTATACGGTTCAGGTGGTTGACAATATGCGCCTCAAGAGTTTCAGCTTCTGTTCGGCTCATGCAGCCAATACGCTTTCGTTAGCCATCTTCTTCTCGTTGCTTATCCGCAGCAAACTGGTTACGTGGACCCTGTTATTATGGTCGCTCGTGAACTGTTGGACCCGTCTTTACCTGGGTGTTCATTATCCGGTCGACATTCTTTGCGGTCTGGCTATCGGAGCTGTGGTGGGAGTTGTCGTTTATCTTATCTACATCAGGATGTATTACCGCATCTCCCCAAAGATTAAGTATATTTCCAACCAGTATACGAGTACGGGTTACGACTATGATGATGTAGATAAAATCATGACCGTAGTGATATTTACCCTTATCATGGTTGTGTTTTATGCCACCTGTCAGATGGCAAATCTTTAGTACAGAAATAAAAGTTCAAAAGTAAAATAAATAATGGATACAAAACACATTAAAATTAGTGATTATAACTATGATTTACCGGATGAGCGCATCGCAAAATTCCCTATTGCCCAGCGCGACCACAGCAAACTGCTGGTCTATAAGCACGGCGAAGTAAGCGATGATGTTTTCCATCATCTTCCCACATATCTCCCTCAAGGAGCCTTGATGATATTCAACAATACCAAGGTGATACAAGCGCGTCTGCACTTCCGCAAGGAAACAGGTGCGCTTATTGAGGTTTTCTTGATGGAGCCTGCAGAACCTACTGATTATGAACTCATGTTCCAGACCACCGGACATTGTTCATGGCTCTGCATGATCGGTAATCTGAAGAAATGGAAAGACGGTAGCCTGAAACGCGATTTTGAAATCAAAGGTCATTCGCTTACTCTTTCTGCAGCGATGCGAAGAGGAGAGGCTGGTTCTGACGGCAAGGCTGATCCTGTAGCTGTAGGTGGTGGGATT
>ERZ780075.1058-NODE-1058-length-10442-cov-2.382497_pt1 | contig 10442 bp, 9 predicted proteins | sample MGYA00511839_ERZ780075 | MGnify/ENA primary metagenome ERZ780075 (study PRJEB29588, sample SAMEA2155953) | human gut metagenome | biome: human gut; feature: human-associated habitat; material: faeces | place: Denmark | collected 2008/2010 ...
TATAATATAGGTTTTTTGCTGTCAAAGTGTCAGAAGTGTCAAATCGAATATGGTGCTTCACTCGAGCATTTCACCTAAGCAAATGCCTGACAAAATTCTGCGTTTTCCGAGTGTATCCACACCCCTGGTTACATCGGGCAGCGCTGTGGTAAGCTGCCGAACAAACATCCTCTGAGAATATGGTTTTAGACCGCATTCTTCACAGTAGCCTTTGTATGCATTAAATATTTCGGTTGACCCGCAAACCTTGTCATTTCCAACCTCACAGCATTCCCGTATAAACAATAATACAGAATCACTTTCCTCACGGTATTGTCTGAGTTCGGCTTTATTGACCTCGGTTTCCGAGAATGTGTAATTATTGTTCATCAACCGTTTAAGTCCGTTAAGTGCAAAAAGGAATATGCCGTCTGCTTCCATGCGAAACTTCTCAATAAGATTCGGGTCACGCTTATCGGGCGGCACAGAATTGTTAAAGCGCATGATTATAAGCCTTCTGTAAAAGCCTTCGGAACGGTCACCGTAGTTTTTGGGTATGCTGTTACATGAAAACAGCAGCCTTGCACACGATTGAAATGAGAACGGGTCTTTGTTTTTCTTTTCGACCGTGAGATAATCCTCGCCGACCAAGGCTTTAAAAATACCGTTATCATCAATGTATTTTGTAGGTAAGTCGGCAAAAATATTTGCAAGCTTTCCAAACAGTTCCGCAGTCTTAAACCGCTCGTTAAGCGCTTGCCAGGATACATTTGACACATTTTGCTTGCCGAGCAGAATATCATTCAAAACCCTTAAAAGCACGGATTTTCCCGCACCGCCGACGCCTACGATAACAAAGCATTTTTGCGCCGAGTTTACCGGAATGAGAAAGTAGCCGAGCATTTCCTGAATGAGTGAAATCTGTCCCATATCACCGCCCATCGACTCCTCCAAAAACTTCATAAACATTGGGCACTCCGCTGTTTCGTTATATGCGACATTAAGCTGAACCGTTGAATAATAATCGGGGTTATGTTCCGTCAAGGTATCCTCAAGCACGTTATACAATCCGTTTTTAACATTGATGATGTACGGATTCGCATTGAGATCTTTTATGTCACTTTGGATTTGCAGCTTCCATTGCTGTGTTGCATCGGTGATTTGGCTCATCTTTGTTTCACGGGGTATCATTTTCTCTTGCGTCAGACGCTGGGCTTCCATTTCTGAGATTGCACAATACACACCGCTGCGATACAAATAAAACTGTTCCGCAGCATAAAACACCTTTTCGTTATTCGCCATGTATTCCGCCAGAACACCGGGAAGAAACTTTATTCCTTGCTGCCCGACAGTGTACCAATCGGGAAGTTCCGTCGTTCCCGCAGTTGATTTGTGCTTTGCACCCGCCTGATATTCTTTGTTTAGCGTTTTATAAATCTGCATGAGAGGCTTCAAAAATGTATTTTTAAGCTTAAATTTATTTTTAAGTTCAAACTCTATAACCGTTTCAGCCGTCACAATATCCTGATTATACAGATATGTTTCTATAAATCCCTTTGCACTCTGCATATCCTTTACGGTATCATCGGTAACATCAAGGGTTTCTATTACCGCTCTGAGCCCGTCTATGTTCATAGGCTGATAGCACATTGCGGCGGGTGACTTGCATCTGCACTCTCCGTTTTTGAACTTTGGACATATGAATCCCTTTTCTGCTATGGTCTTACAGTTTATGGGCTTTGTCCCGCTCTCCAGAAAATGATTGATTTTTTTGCGGGTGCTTGTCTCGGAATAACCCGGATACGGTGCGGACAGCTTATGTATCAGTTCCGCACCTCCTTCAAACGGTGAAAGGTTTGTAATCATCGCATACCAATCATGCTCCGGCAGAGTCTTTGCATCCTCTCTGCAATGCTTTATAAAATCACAACCGTAGAGCAAAAGCTCAAGTCCTTTTTCGTGACCGCATTTGGCTTCCGTATTTGTTTCACCGATTTCGGGCAGCGCTTCGGTCAGTTGCTCCTGTGTGTATTTGCGTTCCGGATGAAACAAGATGCACTCTACCGGGACAGGCTCCTTTTTACAGTGATTAAATCCCGGCAGTCGCATAACACGGCTTTCGTTTACACACATCGGGTCGCCGTGAAAATGCTTTACGAGTCCTTTTTGTATGTTTCGGAATCTGTCCACTCTTGCGTTCTTCACAAACCAATACACATGAAGCGATTTTCTTGTTTTTATAATCATAGACGGCGGCAGCGGAAATTCATCTACAGCTTTCTGCTGTTCTTCGAAAGATAAATTATCCATCTCAACAAACTGTGCGTTTATTCTTGTTATGCTTTCGTCACCGTGTCCGCCGTAATTTACCACAAAGAAAATGCCTCTGTTTTGCTCGTTATGACTTTTAAGCAAGCTCTCTGCCGCCGAGTATTTACCGGCGGCGCTTTCAAGCTTTGCTCCGGAAAAAGTTCCGCCTTTTCTGTCATCAAACACCCGAAAGCAAACCATATCCGACGGATTAAACAGCGAAAGGAGCACCTCTTGTGCGGAGATATTCATAACAGCACCTCCTCGGAGAAATATTTAATCGGTTTTTTCAGTCGTTTTGCCTCTTTCACCTCAAGCTCCATGCCGGGAGACAATTTCTTTCCAAAGCACCAGACCTCATCGCACAATGCAAGCAGCGCCAGCCCGTACATTGTTCCGATTTCTCTTTCTTCCGGGATATTATCATCCATAATCTGCGGATACAGAAGGTGCGATGCAATAGGCATTTTTCGTTTATCTATTGCAAAACGGCAATAGCGTACAGCCTTTTTTATATTGTTTTCAACATCACCGGCATATCGGGACACAATATACACCTTAGACCTTGCCTTGATTTTTGCCTGTCTGTGCCAAATTTCACGGCGTTCTTTTCTGTATTCTTTCATCACACGACCCAACGCCGCACCGGCTGTCGGGTCGGAGTATCCCTCATTATTTCTATACATCACATATCCTCCAATTCTTCCATGTCACCGAAAGTTTCGCCCGCCGATGCTTCAGCTTTAAGCGGCAGATCAAATCCCGGGAACGGCTGTTTTTCCATACATTCTTTTATAAAAGCCACGGCTTCTTTCAGCTTGTCCTTAGGTATAACAAAGGTCAATTCATCATGAATTTGAAGTATTGGCTTAAGCCATGTACGTTCCGGCAAGCCGAGCAATATTCGTTTTATCGCAAGCTTTAATATATCGGCCGCTGTTCCTTGTATCGGAGTGTTTAACGCACACCTTTCGGCAAATGACTTTACGCCCCAATTATCGCTGCGTATGCCGGGAAGATATCTTCGTCTTCCGCACCATGTTTCCGTGTACATTTTCCCGGCAGCATCCGCTTTTATTTCCTCCTGCCAGGATGTAAGCCTTTTATATCCGGATTTGAGGTTTGCGATAATTTCGGCACATTCGGCTTCTGTTTTCTCAACACCGGCTTTGAACTTCAATGTCCTTTGCAATCCTTTCGGAAACAATCCGTAGAATGTGCCGAAATTCACATTTTTTGCAATGGTTCTGTGTTCCTTGTAGTTTTCGGAATGTTTATCCTGTGCTTCTTCGTAAGAGATACCGAAAATGACGGAGGTTGTGGCTGCGTGTATATCGCCGCCATGTTTATATGTATCCATCATAACTTCATCACGGCAATAGAACGCTCCGACCCTCAGTTCTATCTGTGAAAAATCCAACGAGAGAATATACTCGTCCTTGCACGGCTTTATAAACTTTCGCACACCAATGGGATCATTGCTCTTGCGAGGGCAATTTTGCATATTCGGATTTCGGCAATTCATTCGTCCGGTATCCGTTGAAAGCGAAAACATATCCGGATGGATATTTCCCGTGACAATGTTTCGGTATTTAAGGTAACCATCAATATATGTTGATTTGATTTTTCCCCATTTGCGATATTCCTGAACCAATGTGAAAAGATCTGAAAGCTCCGGCTTGTTTTTATCACACCATTCTTTAAGCAGAATCATAGTCATATCATCAGCCGCTTCCTTGTTTGATGCGGTTGTTTTCAAAACGGGGAGTCCGAGGTCTTTGAACAGATAATCCTTGAACGCTTTTGTGCTGCAATTTGCTCCGATAGGAACATCTCCGATAATAAAAGCAATTTTTTTCTTGAGCATATCCATTTTTGCGTCAGCCTCCGCTTTGTGCCTTTGCATAAGAGAGTAATCTATGGGCACACCGTTATACTTCATAATACCGAGATAAACAGCCGTAGGAGATTCGATTTCCTCAACAACATATCGATGCTTAGGTAAATATTTATCAAACCAAGCATTAAATTTATTGTACAGGCGGAGCGAAAAGTCGGAGTCGGCGGCACCGTAACGCACCGTTTCGGCATCATTTGCATTGAGCTCATCAAAGTGTCTGCCTTCGGTTACATCAGTAAATGCAGGCAAAGCCTCACCGCATAACTCGTTTGCGAGTTTTTTCAAACCGCTGTCCGCTAAGTTCCTAAACTCCGTATTGCTTTTAAGTGACAGCTGTGCTGCGGCAATCGTATCATAGACGGGCGGCATTATAACTGTTCCGAGTGCATATGACATCTGCGATTCAAACGCAAGGTTGTGTGCGATTTTTATAACTGACTTATTTGTGAGAAATTCATTAAGGAATTCCAAAAACAAATCATTGTTTATATTTACGCCGGTCTTGTGTGCAATCGGAACATATATTCCCGTACCTTCGGACACGCTGAACGAGCATCCGACAAGATGTGATTTGTGTGCGTCAAGCGCCGCCTTATCTGTATTGCGATACTTATCGTCGGGCGCTGTTTCATAGTCAAAGGCAACTGCCTTGGCGTTGCCGATATATTTACGAATATCCTCAATGGATGTGATGCATTTATAATCATTTTTCATAGCATTGTCTCCTTGATTTTGCATATTCGGGGAGGATGAGCCCTCCCCAAACAGCACTGTTCTTACTTTAATGGTTCTATTACCTCGCCGCTATCGGTATCAACACACGGTGTACCTTCATCCTCGATAAGGTCTGCCGTGGTTAAATTTGCGGCATAAGTCTTCATCTGATCAACCAGAGGTGCAATCGACTCAATTTCCTTATCCGTAAGAGTACGCACAAATTTGAACACCGCCTGCGAGTATGCAATGTTACTGTCTGACATGGCTTTTTTAAGGCTTATCGAAGTAACAACACGGCTGAGAGAATTTCTTTGTGTGAGCAAACGCTTTACATAGTTTTTATATGCCGCCGATGAACCTACGGGCAGATTAAGAATTACCGGAAACAGCTCTCCTTCACGCAGAATGTAGAGCATACGGCGATTCTTGCAAGCCTTGCTTTTGCCGTCACCGCTTCCGAATTTGTTAAACGGACAGTTTTTGCAATTTCCGCCGGGATTGCCCGAACCGTGTATTCCGTCAAAGGAGCTGCAGTCGGGAGGATTGCTTCCGCCCGTGTACTTGTCCGTGTAATATGCATTTGCCGGATGATTATACAGAATTACGCCCGTAATCTCTTTTACCATATCATTATCTTCACCGTCGGCGGACGGAATTTCAAAAGCCGTTGAACCTCCTGCGGGGATTTTGATTCTGTCAAGCTGAAGTTCAATCCCGGCACAATCCTCGTTCATGGCATCACTGAGCCACTGCATATCCGCCTGTGTTGCAAATCCGCTGTCCTTGATTCCGTTGTTATCCTTTTTCATAATTTCATTTGACATATTTGTGTCCTCCAAAAAAATAATTTTTCATTGCTGCGTTGTACGCATTGTTTCTGTATCAGCCCTTGCGGATGCCGACAGATACCTTTTCGTGAATATTTACCACATCTGCCAACCACGCAGGAACTTCATCGGCGTTAATGGCTTTCTGTTCCTTGACAAACGAAGCAAGTGTGTTCGCATTCACGGTTTCGGTGACAATATCCGAATAACCGTTATTTTTCAAAGCAAAAATCAAATCGTCCCTGCACCCGGCTGTCGGTGAAGCATAAAGGCGGGTATTGAGATAAAATGTACTGCCGCCATGTGAAAATCTTTCGCATTCGGCATCAGCCATTGCGTCGGATAATTCCAAATCAACACATTCAATCTCCGATGACAAATTCTTAACTTCGGTTTCAAGTTCTTTCTTGCGGTCTTTAAGTTCTTTCAGCTTGTCTGCCAATTCAAAAATATACTTGTCCATAAACCATATAATCTCCCTTCTTTTACTTAAACGGGTTTATACCTTTGCGGTAATCGTCCACAAGACTTTTTGCAAGATTTATCTTGTGTCTTAATGCACGCAGAATCTTAATATCTACTGTATCTTTTGCCACAAGGTATATATAAAGGCAGTTATCCTTTTGCGAAACCCTGTGTATTCGAGCTTTTGCCTGTTCAAAATTGCTCATACTGTAGTCAAGAGAATAGAATACCATTGTCGATGCGGCGGGAAGTGTTTTTCCACGACCCGCGGCCGCGAGTTGACCGACAAACACACGGCAATCCGGGTTTTCCTGAAATTTTCGGATTTCCTCGTTACGGTTTTTAACACCGCCTCGTACCGCTGCATACTTAATGCCCTTATCCTCAATAAGTTTTTGAATATCATTAAGCTCCGGCACAAACCTTGCCATAATAACGATTTTCTTTTCCTCGGACATTGCCGAATCGATTATGTCCGACAGCGCTTTAAGCTTTGCTGTGCTTATCGGGTTGGTGTCACCATCATCATCGGTCAGATGCCCTCCCGTTAATTGAGATAAACGAAGCAGTTTTGTTAATACATTCACCGCTGAAACCTCGGAATCGGCAAGTTCGATATAGCTCTCCTTTTCAAGTCCCCGATACAGCTTCATCGCTTTATCCTCAAGTTCCACTGTTCGAACTTCCTCGGTAATATCGGGTAAGTCCAGACATTCCGCTTTGGTAACACGAAAAGCCACGGAATGCATTTTTTCGAGAAATTCACTGAGCATATAATTGCGGAAACGAGGAATATGATTTCCGTATCCAACCATATCAAAGTATCGGTTGCGGAACACATAAAAGCTGTCACCGAATACATTTCGATTAAGGAACCTGTATTGAGAAAACACATCAAGCTCTCTGTTTGTTATTACAGTGCCGGTCAGCAATAATTTGTATCTTGCTCTGTCTCCGAAACGGTGCATTGCCTTTGACTGCGATGTTCGTGCCTCTTTTAATTTGTGTGCCTCATCGGCAATGATAAGATCTGCGTTAAAGGCGAGAAGTTCATTTTCAATTCTCCAGGCGCTTTCGTAATTTACAACTACGATTTGAAGCCCGTCGTTTGAGATAGAATTTAGTGTTTCCGCCTTTTTACGGCTTGAGCCTGTCAGCACCGTCACAGTATGCGGGAAATCCGCAAATTGCGAAAATTCACGCTCCCACACTCCCAAAATCGAAAGCGGCGCCGTTACAAGAATTCTTTTGACCTTGCCGAATTGATAAAGTGCTCCGGCAATAGCAATACTCGTGAGCGTTTTGCCGGTTCCCATCTCCATAAGCAGCGCCACACCGTTGCTGTGTGACTGCGACGGCAGAAGTCCGAACTTCTTGCAGGCAAATTCAAATGCATTGTATTGATGTGCATAGGGCTTTGCTTTTACGGGCATTAGAATCATTGAGTTATCTGTCAAAATTTATCACCTCCGTGTGCGAGCTCGGTAATTGCAACTTCTTCAACACTGTCACCGGGGAGTAAAATTGCTACCTTATGTAGGTCACCGAACAGCAGCCGCATGAATTTTTCTCGCAAACTCACATTTTTGCAAGTTACGATTTTAGAGTTTTTGTTTGAAACACTGATTGAAAGATTATGTTTCATTACCTGTATCCTCCTTCCCGAAAGGCTGTAGTTGTATGTCTTTCACCTTACGGAGAAAATAACGTCCGTTTGATAGGGCATTATATAAATTTTTTTATTTTCTTCCGAGCTTGTTCTATCGATTCTCTCACGGATATGTATGACACACCTTCTCTGCGGGCAATTTCCCTCATTGATAACCCCTCGGAAAGCATAATCAGCCTTTTTCTTTGAACTTCCGAAAGTTTTGAGACAGCATTTGCCAATACACTGTCTTCGTACCTTTGCAGCATAGTGTTTTCCGGAGTATCCCAATCCGCATATTCTTTACCTTCAAATTCAATTGCATCATACGAATAGCAGTGATAACGCTCTTTGCGGGCGAGATTCTCCTCTTTGCGTCTGGACTCAACAATAACTGTACCTATTTCGTCCGAAACTTCCACTTCCATAACTTCGCCTGTTGTAAATTTGTAACTTATTTTCATATTGTGTCCTTTCTGTCTAATCTGCGTTTGATTGAGGACACAAATAAAGGGACCGTGCATCAAAGTACACAGTCCCTTACCTGAAAATAGGCGCAACAAGAACAGGGTACTTCCATTGCATTTCGCCAAAATGACGAACCAACAATATCTGTATCCTCAGCCCTTATTGCAAATCAGGCTTTGAATATTTTTATTTGCGAGAGTATCTCTCACTTATGTAATCATTATAAAACATACTGATAATTACTTAAATGACAGGGCATGGGAATTTTTTTTTGTGTATTTATGCGGGTTTGGGACATTGTAAAAAAGCGTGCTATTTACAAAACCGCATAAATACGGCTCATATAGAAAAGAGAAACGGACATGTCATGTCCGTCAAAACAAAAAAATATCAAAATTTATAAAAATTGTTGCGAATTAATAGCAATACCTATACTTTTCATATCAATTCATATCAAAGGTCTTGTATTTTTGTTTAATTTGTGATAGAATATATTTATATGACAATATTTTTTCCAAGGGGTGCAGTAAATGAATGAGATTTATAACGATAATTGGATTTCTTTGGAGGAAACCGCTATATATCTCGGTGTAAGTAAAGACACTATTCGAAATTGGATAAAAAAATCTGATATTCCGGCTCATAAAATAGGACGGGCATGGAAATTCAAAAAATCGGAACTTGATGATTGGGTGAAAAGCGGACGCAGTGCAATTTAGTCTGCCGCTTTTTACGCATAAAACATACAAAAGTTAATAGGAGGATGGCTATGTCACGGGAACGCTCTTTTACAGAATACATTTCAGCAACACGCTACAATGAAATGTTCAATGCGATTAAACGGTATATCTGTGCTAATAGAAGTTCATTGGAACTGCGATCCAATGTTGTTGACAACATAAAATATACCGAATTGTCTGACATATATGTAAAGCTGGTCACAGTTGATGAGCGCCCCGGCAATGTACTTGCCTTTGATATAATTATCGAATCCGACATAGAAGTTCGCGGAAACGGCAGACGAGATTGGGAGATCGACTCATGCAGTAAGTGGTTTATTATATCATGTACGGCAACATTATCGTTGGGATTAAATGACTTCAAAATTCTCAAAACAGAGCCATACAATCAAAAGCATTACAGAGAAAATCCGCTTTCGGATGCGTTGGTGCCTTGTATCTGTGCAGATAACCTTGATGACGAGGCTGCAAAATTTCTGAAAAAATATTATCCGGAAGCATTGCAAAACCCTATGCCGTTGGATACAAAGATGCTGACTCAGCGAATGGGATTAAAAATAGTGTTTCAACAGTTGACAGACGATTTTTCGGTTTTTGGGCAGATAATATTTGCCGATACAGATACAGATATTTTTGACACCCAAACTGGAAAAACAGCTGAACGGCATTTTAAGGCAGGAACTATAGTTGTTGACCCTCAAACATTTAGCCTCAGAAATCTTGGTTCAGTGCATAATACAATTGTGCATGAGTGTGTTCACTGGGACAGGCATAGGAAAGCATTTGAATTGGAGCGGCTGTATAATTCCGCTGCAACACAAATTAAATGCATTGTTGTCGGCGGTGTAAAAAATGATGTAAATCGAACTGCAAATGACTGGATGGAATGGCAGGCAAATGTTCTTACACCGAGAATTCAGATGCCCATTACTCCATTTAAGATGAAGGCCATCGAGTTTATTCGCAAATTTAAGAGGCATTGTAATACGGATGAGCTTGTAGATATTATGGAACCGGTAATTGATGCACTGGCGGCATTCTTTTGTGTTTCACGCTGTGCGGCAAAAATCAGAATGGTCGATGTCGGATACCAAGAGGCGATTGGAGCCTTTACATATATCGATGACCATTATGTTAAACCGCATGCCTTTAAAAAAGGCAGTATAGAAAAAAACCAAACATACAGCATTTCACTCGATGATGCTTTGTTTGAAACATTGATTAATCAAAAACTTCAAAATTATACTCAGCGGGGCGACTTCGTGTATGTTGATTCCCATGTATGCCTAAATGATCCGAAATATATAACAAGAAACTCGCATGGTGAGTTTGATATGACCGATTATGGCCGGCTTCTTATTTATGGTTGTTGTTTTTCATTTCTGGTA
>ERZ780075.1060-NODE-1060-length-10419-cov-4.220089_pt1 | contig 10419 bp, 10 predicted proteins | sample MGYA00511839_ERZ780075 | MGnify/ENA primary metagenome ERZ780075 (study PRJEB29588, sample SAMEA2155953) | human gut metagenome | biome: human gut; feature: human-associated habitat; material: faeces | place: Denmark | collected 2008/2010 ...
AAAAGAAGAACGACAGATGACGGTATCGTCATCTGTCGGGCGCACTTTTTCAGAGAGCCGTGACGGGTGTTCTCCGCTCCTCCTGCTCCCGCACTCACAAAGACAAGGAGGTCATCATGGCATACGCCATTTTACGATTTGCCAAACACAAGGGCGGCGCGTCCAAGGCGTTGAGCGCACACCACGAACGGACAAAGGAGTTCTACATCAGCAACCCCGACATTGACCAAAGCCGCACTCCGCAGAACTTTCATTTGATGACGCCCCGCTGGAGCTACGAGCAGGAGATCCGGCACCGCATCAGGATGGCGGGCTGCCGCGTCCGGAAGGACAGCGTGAAATTCGTGGACACGCTGGTGACGGTAAGTCCGGAGTTCGCACAGGAACACGCGGCGGAGATGCCGGAGTATTTCACGCGGGCGTTCACATTCCTAAAAGAGCGCGTCGGTGAGGAGAACATCATCTCCGCTGTGGTACATCTGGATGAGACGACACCCCATATGCACCTGTGCTTTGTGCCGCTGACGAAGGACAACCGCCTGTCCGCGAAAGAAATTCTCGGCAACAAGAAGAACATGATCCGCTGGCAGGATGATTTCTACGCCTGCATGGCGGAACGCTGGCCGGAATTGGAGCGCGGCACACCTGCCGTAGAGACAAGGCGCAGGCATCTGACGCCCCAGTGGTACAAAAAGGTCACAGCCATGGACGCCAAGCTGGAGCAGCTGGAAACGGCACTGACTGGCATCAACGTGCTGAACGCAGGAAAGAAGCGCGAGGAGGCCGCCGCACTGCTGGCACAGCTGCTGCCGGATGTAGAGTCGTTTCAAGCGGAGACTCAACGGCTGCGAGAGGTCGCCGCTGCCGCCCAGCACCGGCAGCAACACAGCGAGAAGGAGGTCGCCGATCTGCAAGCCGAGCTGCGAGAGGAGCGTAATTTCAGCTTTCAGCAGCGCGCCCACATCTCCGCATTGGAGTCCCGCTGCCGCAAGGCGGAGAAGCTGCTAAAGCAGCTCCCAGCGGAGGTGGTGAGAGAGGTTAGACAGCGAGAGTTAGAACGATGAATAATTGAAAGCCAGTATAAATGCTCGAGGATGTCTTCTGCATATTGTCATTAACCTTCTCTCTGTTGCTGAATCTCCCCGAATGATGTATAATACTATAAAATACAGGCTAATAGTGCAGCTGGAAGGGGAGTTCAAAATGGCTAGTACGGTTAATACAAACGCCATAAATCTGGAGCTTTCTTCTGAGCAAAACGAATTCATTACCGAAGCTTTGGATGGAAAAAACATTCTAGTAGATGCGTGTATAGGCAGCGGGAAAACGACTTCAATTCAGCAACTCTGCAATGCTTTCCCGCCGGACAAGAGAATTCTCTATTTGACTTATAACCGCTTGCTCAAGTTGGATGCCCAGGCAAAAATTAAAAGCTCCAATACTACCGTGACCAATTATCACGGCTTTGCAATGGGTGTACTCAGAAAGGCTAATATTACTTGCGGTATTCCGGAACTTGTCTATACTTTTAATCGGATGAAGCCTCCAATTGATATGTACGATGTGCTGATATTGGATGAATATCAAGACATTGAACAAGAATTTGCGGATATGCTGTGGTACATTAAGTCTACTAATCCACAGATGCAAATTATCGCCGTGGGCGACATGATGCAAAAGATCTACGATAAGACTACGCTGAATGTACCTGCCTTTATGGACGAATTCCTTGGCGAGCATATTACGCTATCCTTCACGAAATGTTTCCGCTTATCGGCGCAGTTGGCTGAAAAGTTGGGGCGCATTTGGCAAAAAGAAATCATAGGCGTTAATGATGCTTGTGTTGTGGAGGAAATGACTCCGGATGCCGTTGTTGAGTTTTTGGCAGAACAACAACCGAAAGACGTACTATGCCTTGGACAACGAACAGGTTTGCTTTCCGCTACGTTAAATCTACTTGAGAGCCGCTGCCCTGAACGATTTAACAAGAAAACCGTGTACGCCAGTATACGTGATGAGGATGGCGGCACATCAAAACCCGGAAAACATGCTGCTATTTTTACAACTTTCGATAGCAGCAAGGGATTAGAGCGCCCCATTTGTGTAGTTTTTGATTATACCGAGTCCTATTGGCAACTGCGAGTCAATAATCCTCAGACCTCTCGCGAGATATTGCGCAATATATTCTGCGTAGCTGCTAGTCGAGGTAAACAGCACATTATTTTTGTGAATAACGGCGAGTCCATGTTGTCGGAGGAATCCTTGTGTGCAGTTGGCGTAGACGACTCGCAGCTGAAAAATATGGATATTTCCAAGATGTTTCAGTTTAAGTACAAGGAAGATGTCGAAGCATGCTACGCGCTGTTGGATGTGCATCCTATTCGCCTGTCAGAGGATGATCGAATCATACATGTCAAGAGCAATGACGAACTGATTGACCTTTCTCCGTGTATTGGCATATATCAGGAGGCTGCATTCTTTGGAAAGCGAAGTCTTGATGCGCAAATTGAAGGTTATTTTTTACTTCATTCAAAAGAAAGGTATAAACTTGATGCCATTCATAACGCTACGTTAGATGAAAGAATACTATTTTTGACGGCATTAGAAACACGCCAGGAACGTTATCGGACACAGGTGTCATCACCGTTTGTACCGGACACAGAACGGGAGATGATTTGTGCACGGTTGGGGGAATTGTTCTCCCCCAACGATGATGTTCAAGTTCCCTGCAAAATAGATTTTGCAGAGATTGAGAATGGCTTGAAATCCTTTTCTGCCATAGGCTTGGCTGATGTGGTGAAGGATAATACGGTCTATGAACTGAAATTTGTTTCTGAACTGACGCATGAACACTTCCTGCAGTGTGCCAGCTACATGGTCGCACTGAATATTGACAAGGGCGTTCTCTGGAACACTCGCGACAATACGGCATTTCAAATCACGATTCCGGACAAAACGGTTTTTCTGAATGCGGTTGCTAAAGCGGTTACAAAAGGGGCTATCCCAGCTTATTATCAGCCGAGCCTACTTTCTCAGTTAAAGGAACAACCTTCAAATACCGTCTTTGCAGTAATAGACACAGAAACGAATTTTCAGGATCAGGTAATGTCTATTGGCATTGTGTTGGCAGATGCACATACTTTTCAACCTATTGTTTCCCAATATTACATTCTTCCGGAAGAAGCTGCGGTGAGAGGAATGTATTCCGCTGCATTGAACCTTGCGGATGCAGAAATTACGAAGCACTGTAACCGAAGAGAGGCTACACGGGAAATAGTTGCTCTGCTGCGTCAATATGACTTACCCCGGATTTTTGCCTATAACGCGTCCTTTGACAAGAATCATCTATACGAGTTGGCAAGCTTCACATGGTGCGACATTATGTGGATGTCTGCCTATAAACAGTTCAATCCAAGTATTCCAGACGATGCGGAAATAAACAAGTCGGGCAGATTAAAACGTGGTGCAGGTGTCGAGCCGACCATGCGGCGATTGCGCAGGGATATGTCCTATCACGAGACTCACAACGCTCTCTTGGATGCGTTAGATGAATTGGAGATCATGCGGCGGTTGGGTCACTCTATAGAACAGTATGCTCGCCCACGAAGTGTCTCCCAACCAGTAACGCGGAAAGCTCCTGATACAAGACTCAAAACCGCCGTTTCAGTATCTCCCGAAACAGATGCCCCGGCTGATTATTTTCTCAAAGGTACTCTCGCACAAGGTGTCCCAGAGAAGACTGTTGCACCTCGGCATGAGTTATCCTCAGAGTTGAAATCTTTCATATCAACGGCTCTCTCATACGATGCGTCACCACTAATTGAGGAGGCTGTCCCTCTGAGGGGTTATCAAGAGGCGCATGCCTCACTTCTGGCCGGCGAAGAACTGCTGACCAAGCTAAAAGCATTGGTGAGTACGTCCCCCACATCTGACGAAGCTCGTAATGCACTGCGGGACTTCTATGAAGATGAAGTCATGCGGGCATTGCGTGAAATACCAGTTGAGAGTCTTTCTCATAGAAAAAGTGGTATACGCGTCAATGCATTAAAAGACTCTGGGTATACAAATATGCGGCAGATATACAGGCTCAATTATAACGGGTTGCTTGCTATCAACGGAATTGGGCCGAAGAATGCGGAGAATATCTTTGCTGAAGCAAGTCACATGGCGAGGGAAGTTCGAACCAAAATTGCTGCCAAACCGTGTTTTGCAAAGACTCCGGCAGGCAAAAAGGCTGTTCGGGATTATTGTCGATACAAGTGGGCCATCAAAATACATACTTCTATCGAAGGTATTCTCGCCGCGGAAGAAAAACTCCTTGATGATTATTGTTATGTGGCCGCGCCAGCCAGTGACATTCTTCGCTGGACTTTTACGCTATCGCGTAAGAAGAAAGAAGCAGCACTCCAAGCTGCTACAGCATTACAAAAGCGGATCACAAATACAACACGGGAGCTTGTGCATACCGCAGAGATTTTATATGCTCACTGTTCAGAAATATCTTTCGAGGAAGCGTGGACAGATTATACAAAAGTGCCAGACGAATATAATGCTTGGCTAACAAAAAACAGGACCCAGGACGCCTAAGCGCCCTGGGTTCTGTTTTTTGTTACCTGAACACCACCTCTCGCATCACCACTTCTTCCGCTGCGCTGCGGATGTTATTCATAGCACCGACCCACGCCATCTGATCCTCGACCTTCAGTTGCTCGGGAATGCCCTGCGCCTGCGCCATCTGCTTCACCAGCAGCTCCAGCATCTCTCGCGCCTGTCGGTCTATTTCGCTGAGGTGCTGCGTCAGTTCGCCAGAGGTCAACAGGTTGATGTATAAGACCCTCCGATGCTCCTTGAGGTACTTGAGCCGCAGATGGCCATAGCGTCCGAATGTTGCATCTTCTTTTCTCGGTAAGGTAAGGTCTGGTAGGCAAAAGCCCTCGTGGTTTGTGTAAGTGATTTCCATTGCGTGATACTCCTTTCGCACATTTTGGGATCGACCCTTATTCTGACCCTTTAGCGGGCCATCTTCTATAAAACAACTGGACTGACTGATACCATGTTTTATAGTTTCAGAACTGAATATCACATAATTTGATGTAATTTGTTACTGAAAATTTCCTTTGTTAAGTTCAAGTCCCGCCTCGCGCACCAAATTAGACAAAAGTTGCGTATAACATAAGTTATACGCAACTTTTGCTTTTTTTAACATAAGAGCGCAGGGTGGCAACCTTGCAAATTGTGCAGAACAGACATAGAAAATATTCTACATTCCCATGTTTTATCTCCTGAATGAGATGGTAACATGGGAATTCTTGTTTTTAGGAGGAATAAAACATGAGAATTCCCTATGGTTTTATTTTGGCCAGCGACGGGGTACTCAATATTAACAAGGACGAAGCTGATGTTATCTCTATGATTTTTGATTTCTATATAGCAGGAGCAAGTCTGGGAAAAATCGTGGATATGCTTTACGCAAAGCAAATACCTTCTCCGACTGGAAAAACAAAATGGACTCGTGCTTCGGTTGACCATCTTCTTTCTAACGGAAAATATGTGGTCATCATCGGATGGGAGAAGTTTCTGGATGCCCAATTTGAGAAGTCCGCCCGCTGCAATATTGACTACGATCAAGAAGGCTTGCCGAGGAGAGACACGCGCTATGTTTCTCCTGACATATCTCAGATCTGATTTGTCTTTTGCATTTGTGTAAGTTATGCTACAATAGCCTCAAGAGGTGATGTATGTGGCAGATAAACTGGTAGATTTAATTGGAATTGGCAACTTATTGGAGAGCCTTGTAGCGGAGGATATCATCACATGCGAGGAGCGGGATCGAGTTATAGCAAAGATCGCAAGGGAAAACGATATCGCTGAGCATGAATATAAATCTCCCCATATTGCCGGTTATGGCATGAGTAAGCGCGAGGTATTGGAACGCGTGGGGCGAAGGAGTTCAGCGGCGTCGCAGGACGAGAGCTACATTTCTCTGACCGAGATCGCCCGCGCGCACAGTGAGGACGCTCCGGGATATGTGATACAGCGGTGGCTGCGAAGTGAGAACACATTGGCCTTCTTAAACCTGTGGGAGAAAGAGAATAATCCGGATTATAGTGATGTTGGCTATATAGAACTGTTAGAAAAGAAGAAAACGGCTTCCTTTACATTAACGCCAAAATTATGGATCGAGCAGACAAAGGCAATCGGTATCATTTCCAAGCAAGGCAAAGCTGGAGGCACATTTGCTCATCCGATGATCGCCGGTGAGTTTGCTTCATGGATCGCGCCGGAATTCAAGATGCTCTTGCTGAAGCTGTCACTGAACAGGACGAAATTGAGCTGATAGCGGTGCTTGATTGCAAGGTACATATAGTTGTGGAACGACGGATTTCTTCTCTCGACGGAAGGAAAAATATCTGGTATACTGAGATAAACCCCTGGGTGGAGATCGTATGGGACGGGAGGAAAATGCCATGTTGATGAATTCCAACGAATATCTGCATATCGTTGAGTCGATCAAGCAGGAGCTCCGCACAGCGCAGTACCGTGCGGCAGTCAGCGTCAATCGGGAACTGTTGATCCTTTATCACTCCATCGGTGAGGTCATCAATGCCCACAAGACATGGGGCAGCAAGTTCGTGGAGAATCTTGCCGCCGATATCAAGCTTTCCTTTCCGGACGCCACCGGATACTCGGTGAGAAATTTGAAGTATATGGCAAAATTTGCACTGCGTTTTCCGGATAAGGAAATTGTGCAAGCGGCACTTGCACAAATTACCTGGTATCATCACATTGCCTTGATGGACAAGGTGAAAAATGCGGACGAGCACATCTGGTACGCCGAGCAAGCCGCACAGAACGGGTGGTCTCGCAACGTGCTGGTTCATCAGATTGAAAGCGGCCTGTACCAGCGGCAGGTGCTGGCGGAGAAGGTATCTAACTTCGAGAATCGACTGCCCTCCCCACAGAGCGAGCTTGCGGCGCAGACCATGAAAGATCCGTACATCTTTGATTTTATCCCATTTAAAGCGGATATGGTGGAGCGCGATATTGAGCAGGCGCTGGTCAAGAACGTGACAAAACTCCTTTTGGAGTTGGGAACCGGCTTCGCTTTCCTCGGCAACCAATACCACCTGAATGTAGGCGGCGATGATTTCTATATCGACCTGCTGTTTTACAACCTCAATCTCCGCTGCTATGTGGTGATCGAGCTGAAAACCGGCGAGTTCAAACCGGAATACGCCGGACAGCTGAACTTCTACCTCTCAGCGGTGGACGGCATCCTGAAGAAAGAGCAGGACAATCCCTCTATTGGTCTGCTTCTCTGCAAAAGCAAGAACGACCTCGTGGCAGAGTATTCTCTCAAGGACATGAGCAAGCCCATCGGCGTCAGTGCCTACCAGATTACCAACTGCCTGCCGGAAGAATTGGAACGCCAGCTGCCATCTGTGGAGGATATTCAAAAGCGGATCAATTAACGCAACGAAAAAATGTCCTTGAGCTTTATGGCGAATAAACCTAAAAGCATGTTGTGCTCTGGTAGGCAAAAGCATGTAGCAATGACTACCTGACGATTATCTTCGATGTCGGTTATGAAATCGAGGAGACATTGTAAATAAGACTACAAAACGTATCTTTGATATGAAAACATACCTGTAATACACAAAGATTGCATAGAAGTCATCCCTACATTTTGAGGATGACTTCTATGATTATCTACAATCTATACAAGATTGCATTTGAATTTCAAGATGAACCTCCGGTCCAATCGTAGGAGCAAGATAGAAATTGCGACCAGGCAGTTGCATATCTTCATGCAACTGCCCGTTAGTTTTTCAATATATATGGAGTAGTAATTGTCCCAAAACAACGGTATTCTTGCTCGTATTTTGGCATAATAGAAAAGGATTTAAACCGGGGGTGAATTATGCATGATGCCTTCTTGGAATGTTGATTATATAGTTGATTATTTTCATTTTGGGGAAACCATAGGATATTCAATAACATTGAACTATTCGTATGAAATAAATAACGAGTGGCTTTTTGAAAGTGCAACTAATACTTCAGGTTGAGATTCCTCAATTGACATTTGTGGCTTCTCGCGTTAAACTTGTAATATATAACATAGCAAGGAAGGGAGTAGTCGTATGCCGTCTTGGGGAGAGCTTTTGTTGGAACTACAGCCACATACAGATGCTAACGGAAACACTGTGGCTGGATTGTCTTTTGATGATTTAAGAACAAAGTATATTTATAAACTATCCGAGTATACGAGACGAAATGTCATAGCCTATTACTCCGGCTGGCTTAAACCTTTAAAATCGCAAAATATTGATATTAACGACAGTGATATAACCGGTTTTATGAATGCAATAAAGGGACTCGATCCGGATAAAGGACTTGACCTAATTCTTCATACGCCGGGAGGAAATCCGACAGCAACAGAAGGGATCGTAAAGTATTTACACAGCAAGTTCAAAGATGACATACGTGTTATTGTTCCACAAATGTCAATGTCTGCCGGAACTATGTTAGCATGTTCAGCAAAAACGATTATCATGGGAAAGCATTCTTGCTTGGGACCAATTGATCCTCAATATGGTGGCGTCCCAGCTTATAACATAGTTAATGAATTCCGCGAAGCGAAAGATGACCTTGATCGAAACATTGACGCGAAAACATATTGGGAATTACAGCTCAAAAAATACCCTGCAGCATTTTTTTATACTGTAATGGACGCGATCAACTTATCTAGTCAGTTGGCAAGCGATTGGTTAATTCAATATATGTTTAGCGGTGAAGAACCCGTCGCAGCGAAGAAGAAAGCCACTAAAATTGTAAAAAAACTAAATGCAAACAACAAATCACACTCTAGGCACTTTACAGTTGACTTTTGCAAGGAGCTTGGTCTTAATATTACAGAACTAGAGTCCGACCAAACCTTACAAGAATTGGTGCTCAGTGTTCACCATGCGTTTATTATTACAATTGACGCAACTGCAGCTACAAAATTGATCGAAAACCAAAATGGTGCACGGTATATTACATCTCAAAAGAAATGATGGTGACGTTATGAAATCAACAATAGATTTCCAAAAAGAAGAATATGAAGCATTGATGAAAGTACTCGGACTTGATAACGGCGAATCGACCGACGAGGAAAACGATACAGATAAATATTTTGATGCATGGAATTTTGGGAGAACGGACGAGGATTCTAATTTCTTTGCAACAGCGACACTTACTTAAGTAAATATTTTTGGGGTTCAATTTATGACTTCAGAATAAATAGATTTTCTCAATGTAAAAGAATTAGGACTTTACAGGCATAGCCCTTGGCTGAACGTGTAAAGAAACCCAACTGCGGTTTCCTTATACTCGCATTCCCTGCCTTGCGGTATGCGAGGCGTACAAACAACAAAACCTGTGGGCAACCACAAAAGAAAAGAGACATCCGAAAGGATGTCTCTTTTCTTTTGGTGCGGCGATTTTGCTGCGCGAAAACCAAGGCCGCCAGCGGCGGCCCTTGACATGGCACCCACTCCTGGGCAAAAAAGGAGACGCTTTCGCGTCTCCTTTTTTATCATCCTGCGCGGATAAAATCATCCACGTTGCTCGGCTGGTCTGTGGTGTCCGGCGGCCCCGCCACCGTAGTGTCGTGATCACCGTCGGGCATATTGAAGTCGTCGTCCGCCTCGTCGCCAAAAAAGCCGTTCCAGCCGCCCAGCATCATAAAGGCGTCCTCCACCACGATCTCGTCGTGGCCCTCGATCAGCTCACGCTGGTAGTTCAGCACGGAGCCGGTAACGGTGGTCACGTTGCCGTCGCTGTCCGCCATGTTGACGGTGTAGGTGGGGGCGGTGTGCATGGTGCAGACGGGGGTGGGGGGGTTATGCGCCGGCACCGTCCGCCGCGAGGACCGTGTAGACGCGGCTGCCGCGAACGTCCAGGGCACAGTTCTCCGATGCCAGCATTCCGCTGTCGGCGCAGACGGCCACACTGGTCAGCCCGGCGCAGGAGAAGAAGTCCTTGTCGGGCAGATCCTCATGAATGGCCTTCATGACCTTCTGGAAGATCACGGCGCAGGGGTTGCCGCTGGCCACGATGCGCTGGTTATGCTCATAGCCCGCCCAGACGGCGCAGCTGTAATAGGGCGTATAGCCCGCGAAGTAACGGTCCTTGTTGCTGTTGGTAGAACCGGTCTTACCGGCGATGTGCATACCGGGGAACTGCGCCTGATAGCCGGTGCCCTGCAGGGATGCCTACTGCAGGAGGCTGTTCATCAGCGCCGCCGTGGTGTTCTTCATGGCCACGGTGGACTGTGCTTCGTTCTCCAGGATCACGTTGCCGTTGGCATCCTCCACGGAAGTAGCAGTAACATTGCCCTGCGTGTAGTAGTTGGCAACATCGTAGTTCTCAACAGCC
>ERZ780075.1063-NODE-1063-length-10400-cov-7.372257_pt1 | contig 10400 bp, 9 predicted proteins | sample MGYA00511839_ERZ780075 | MGnify/ENA primary metagenome ERZ780075 (study PRJEB29588, sample SAMEA2155953) | human gut metagenome | biome: human gut; feature: human-associated habitat; material: faeces | place: Denmark | collected 2008/2010 ...
TTACATAAAAGTGGATATCTAATTGGCGGCGAAGGTCTTGCCCATATTTTCGATGATAAATTTCACCACACGGTCAAAAAGATCCTGCTTGTTGATGCGGTGGCGCTTCACAATATCGCGGGAAACCACGGTGTGATAGATGCCGTTGACGATCTGATAGGCGTTCTGCGCGTCATATTCACTCAGCGCTATTATGGGGAACCCGCCAAACCGGATATACTCCTCCAGCAGTTCCTTTTGGGACAGTGCGCTGCCGGCTTTGAAATCCAGGTACTCGCGGAAAGATAGCGTATAAACGGGGATAGACACATAGCGTCCCGTCAGGTAGGTGGAGATCTCGCTGGACATGAGCTTGGAATTAGAGCCAGTCACATAGATGTCGGCGTCAGAGCCTTCCAGCAGACTGTTGACCGCCTTTTCCCAGCCGTTGATCTCCTGGATCTCATCCAGCAGGAGGTAACAGAGCCCCTTACCCGCCATAGTTTCCACCAACTCGTCATACATCTGCTTAGCGGTGATATTTTCGGGAATGTCCATTTCCGTGTACCGCTTGCAGATGATGTGATCCGCAGGTACGCCCCGCCGCAACAGTTCTTCCTCCAGCATCTCAAAAATGGTGGACTTACCGCAGCGGCGAATGCCTGCCAGTATCTTGACCAGCGGTTGGTCGATAAAGGGATTGATGGCCTCGATATAATTGGGTCTATTGATCATGCTATCGCCTCCTCACCGTCATTAGTATACCCGAAATACTTTCAATATGCAACAAGTTTTTCTTTTCTAACCTTAAAAGCTATCCGGTCTACAAAGTTTTTGCTTTTCTCATATAGAAAACCATATCGTCACCCCTCCAGCAGCGCCCGATAGGACTCCGGAAACAGATAGTCAATTTCAATATGGTTCCCTTCATAAACACGAATTTCCCGGATGGCGGCGGCGACGGTCGGGCGATCCAATTCTGTCAGGTGCCCCAGCGCCAACAGCTCCTTCACCCACGGCAGAGACAGCGGATCGTCCTGCGCTGTGCTGCGCAGCTTGTCCAGTTGGGCCTGCAGCGCCTGCTCCTGTGCGTCATAGTCGGCGCGGTAGCGGAGGAAGTCCTCCTTGGAGATAAGCGCGTCCTGATAGTCCTCGTAGGCGCTCTGGCGGCGGCGCTGAATGCGCTGCAATGCAGCTTCCAGCTTTTGGGGTTGGTCGGTGCCGGAGCGCGGGCGCTGCGCCGCGCCCTGCTGTGCCAGCTGGCGGAGGTTTTCCACGCCGGCAATGAGTTGGTTCAGATCATCCAGTATTACCTTCGTCAACACATCATGGGCGATATAGTGCTTGCTGCACACGGATGCGCCGTAGCGCTTATACGAGCCGCAGGTGTAGAAGATTTTGCCACCCCAGGTGGTCTTGACCATGGCTCGTCCACAATCGCCACACTTGAGAAAACCCACAAAGGGGCTGATATTCTGTTGAAAATCCGGCGTACGGGCGTTAGCGTTCAGCAGAGCCTGCACCCGCTGCCATTGGTTTTTTTCGATGATCGGCTCATGAGTGCCGGGCACCACCGTCCATTGAGAGCGATCCCTCCGCCTTGCCTTTCCGTGCATCTGAAGGCGGTCATCCCTCCCCTGTTCCATATTCCCAATGTACATCTCATTTTGCAGGATACGGTGGATGGTGGCATATGTCCAGTAGGTAGTGGCCTCCAGCCGGTGGTTGTTGCGGTATTTTTCGCCGGTGAGCCGTTTGTACTCACTGGGGCAGGAAATACCTTCTTCATTCAGCTGCTTGGCAATGCGAATCTTTCCCATTCCGTTTTCGAACAGGGTAAAGATACGCCGCACCACCTCCGCCGCAAGCGGGTCGATGACCAGACGGTTATGATTCTGCGGGTCCTTACAGTACCCGTAGCTGGCGAAGGCCCCGATGAACTCGCCCCGCTGCTGCTTGGCGTGGAGGGAGCTTTTGACCTTTTGGGAGATATCGCGTGCATACTGGGTGTTAAACAGATTCTTCAGCGGCATCATCATGTCGTAGGCGCCGCGGTCGCTGTCGATATTGTCCGTGACAGCGATGAACCGCACACCGTGCTCCGGCAGCCAACGCTCCAGATAGCGGCCTGTTTCGATGTAATCACGGCCGAAACGGGACAGGTCCTTTACCAGCACACAGCGGATGCGCCCGTTCCCTATGTCCCGCAGCATCCGTTGAAAGGCGGGGCGCTGGAAATTCGTGCCGGTATAGCCGTCGTCGGCTGCTGTACAAAAAGGACTAATAAATTCACGCCGTACAGGACTCCCGGCGCAAGGTTTCCATCAAAGCTTCAATCTCATCGGCAAGGTTCAGCCGAATGTCCATGCGCCCGTCCGGGTAGATGGTGACGGATTGCAGCAGCTCGATTGAGATTTCCCTGGTCAGCGCCGTAATCCCGGCATAGCTTTTGAAATGCTCGATTACAGCATTGCTGCCGTCGTCGCTGCCGCTTATTTTTCGCTCCAACTCCAAGACCGTGCGGGAGATTTCCTCTGCCTGCGCCGTCAGAGCTTTCTTCTGCGCCGCGAAGCTCTCGCGGGATATCTCGCCCTCTACCAGTCCTTCATAGAGGTCTTGCAGCCGCTTGTCAAGCCGGGCTTTCCGGCTCTGGAGGGTCTGCAACTGTCGCTGCGCCTGTTTGCGGTCAAGCTGCCGCTGCTCCTGCCTTGTTTGCAGGAGCCTGTCTATACTGACGGCGTATTGGGCGTAGACCTGTATGGTGTCGATGACAGCTTCCAGAATATCGGCCTCCGGGACTTTTTCCTCCGAGCAGTCAAAGCCGGTATTCAGCCTTTTCATGACGCAGCGGTAGGAGCCGTTCTTTCTGCTGTCCCGCTGCATGGCGTGGCCGCATACGCCGCAGATCACCTTGCGCTTCAGCGGATTCCCGCCGCCCGTCATGACTTCTCGCTCCTTGTATTCCCGCATACAAGTCTGCGCTTTCTCGAACAGCGCCTCCGGCACAATGGCCTCGTGCCTGCCGGGGACGATAACCCAATCATTGCGGGAGATTTTGACCGTGTGGGTGCTGCCTACAATATCCCGGCTTCGTTTGCCGTACACCGTCTTTCCAATATACCGCTCGTCCCGCAGGAACTTTGCGACCAGATTGGCCGTCCAGAAGTTTTCCTCTTGGATGCTGCGCCACGGCGTTCTTGTGCAGCCCGTCTCGACTTTGTAGTTCTTCGGGGAACTTACGCCGTCGCCGTTCAGCGCCGCCGCGATTTGCCATGTCTTTGTACCGTCTGCCGCCATTTGAAAGATGCGCCGTATCACGTCGGCGGCTTCCGTATCTACCAGAAGATGATTCTTGTCCTCCGGGTCTTTGACATATCCGTAAGGCGCATAGGGACTGAGAAACGCCCCACGTTCGGCTCTGGCCTTCTTTGCGCTTTTTACCCTGCGGGAGAGGTCACGGCTGTACAGGTCGTAGATCAGCGTCCGAAACGAAGTATCAAGGCTGTCGATATCCAGCGGATTGCTGCTGTCGAAACCGTCATTGACGGAAATGAAGCGCACACCGAGAAACGGGAACACGCGGGAGATGTAGTCGCCCACGGTGAGGTAATCACGGCCAAACCGAGAAAGGTCTTTGACCAGGATGCAGTTGATCTGCCCGCGCTTGACCTGCTCCAAAAGCTCCTTCACCGCAGGACGCTCGAAATTCGTACCACTCCAACCGTCGTCACAAAATTCCAATATTTCAGAGCCGGCCAGCTCCGCATGACCGGATACATATTCCCGAAGGAGGCTACGCTGGTTGGATATGCTCTCGGATTCGTTCTTTTCGCCGGTTCGCAAATCCTCATCCTCGCTGGATATGCGAAGATACATCGCCGTTTTCATGCGTCAGTTTTCCTCCCTTCCAGATATGTACAGAGCTCCTTGTATTCGTCCCGGTAACGGAACACGATCTCGATATTGCTGTCACCGTCCACATACACACGCTCAATCAGTGCCTGCGCCATTTCTTTTGTCAAAGCATCCGCGCCCCGGAAGCTGCCGAAGGCCGCAAGGAACGGGTTCTCCGGCGTGTGCGCCGCTTCAGCCGCCTGCCGGCAGGTCAGAGCTTCGATCAGCCGCTCCGCTTCCTCGGCTTCCGCTTTGTAGCGGCATTTCAGCGTCATATACTCCTGCTCGGTCATGAGCTGATCCACATAGCTCTGATACAGGCTGTCATACAGGCCGTTGCAGCGCTTGAGTGCCCTTTTTGCCGCGTCCAGCCTGCCTTGCAGCGTTGCGGTCTGCTTTCTGTATTTGGGGGAGCTGTTCACCCTGCGGATGAGCGCCTCCATATCGGCGGCAAGGGCGATCTGCGTCTGGATGGCTTGCAGGAGCATGGGGATCAGCACATCTTCCCGGATATTCTTCTTGGGGCAGCTTGTGATGTCGTTGGTATGCGTCTGGCAGATGAACGTGTACCAGAGCTTTTTCTCGTGACTCACATTCTTGTAGCGCACCAGCGGACGCTTGCAGTCGGCGCAGTAGACCAGTCCCTTGAGAATGTTTTCGGTGGTTTCCAGATGCGGGAACCTGCCGAGATTTTCAAAGTATTCTGCATTTTTGCGCCGGGCAAGCGCCTGCACCTTATCAAAGGTCTCGCGGTCAATCAGCGGCTTGTGGGTGTTTTCCACGATAATCCATTCCTCTTTGGGCTTCATGTATTGGCCACGATTCTCATAAAAGGACTGCCGCTTTGTGCCCTGCACCATATGCCCAATGTAGACCTGCCGGGACAGAATGTTTTTGACCGTCTGAACGTACCAGATCACGCCATTGTACTTTTCTGTTTTGCACGCGCGGGTATTGTACAGATAGGCAGAGGGCGAAGGCACGCCGCCATCATTGAGCCGCCTTGCAATCTGTGTGATGCCAATGCCCTCGGCACGCCAACGGAATATCTGCCGGACAATGGGAGCCGTTGCCTCGTCCGGCTCCAGCTTATGCGGGTCGTCCGGGCATTTGTGGTAGCCGTAGGGTGCCCACGCGCCGATGAAATCGCCGTTTTTTTGCTTCGCGGCTAGCGCGGAGCCGGACTTCTTGGAAATATCCTTGCTGTAAACCTCATTGATGAGATTTTTCAGCGGCACCAGATAGCCGTCCGCGCCCCGCTGGGCAGTGAGCGTGTCGAAGCCATCGTTGACGGCGATGAAGCGCACACCCAGAAACGGGAAAATGCGCTCCAGATAGTTGCCGGTTTCCTTGTAGTTTCTGCCAAAACGGGATAGGTCTTTGACCACGATGCAGTCAACCTCTCCGCACTTGACCGCCTCCATGAGTTTTTCAAATTCAGGCCGTTGAAAGTCTGTGCCGGTCTGCCCGTTATCGCAGAACAGCCCGTACAGAGTGAGGGTCGGGTCCTTTTCAATAAACCGGAGCAGGAGACTTTTCTGCCCCTCGATGGTATCCGCGCCGGGTTTGCCGCTGTCCTCCACGGAAAGGCGGGCATAGGCGGCAGCACGGTACTGCTTCTGTGCCTGCACGGGAGCTTCCGCTGCCGGAATGACCGGGTTTGTCTTTCGTTTGGTTCTTGCCACTTATACCACCTCTCTGATTTGTGACTGGCGCAGGATATCCGTCTGCCATGCAAATTCATCCGCGAAGCGGAATCGGACTTCCACACGATTATCTTTGTAAATAAGGATGCGGTCGATCAGCGCTACGACAATGCTGCGCTCCAATTCCGTAATGTTCAGATGTTCACGGAACTGCGCCATCCACTCCCGATGCTCTCCGCCGTGTTCTTTGAACTGCGTGATGGTCTCCTGCAAGGATTCCATCTGCTTTTCGCACTCGGCGCAGCGCCCTGCGTAGTTCTGCTTGAGCCTTGCGTATTCCTCCCGGTCGATGATGCCGTCTGCAAGGTTTTCGTACAGGGACACGAGCAGCTTCTGAAGCCGCTCATATTCGGAGCACTTCTTGTCAAGCTGCCGCTGTACCTTCTGGGCTTCTGCGGTTCTCAGGGGGGCGGTATCCGTCATGGCAAGAATATCGTCCAGGTCTACTACGTCCCGGATATACTGCCGGAGCGTTTCCAGCACGATATCTGCAAGCGCCTCGTCACGCATCCGGTGGGGAGAGCAGGATCTATCCTGCTTGTGGGCGGCGCAGACGTAGTAGACATACTTTTTATTGCCGGATGGGACGGTTTTGCGTACCATGCTTGCGCCGCACTCTCCGCAGAACACCATGCCGCTGAAAAGCTGCACGGCGCTGTCGCCGGGGCTGCGGCGGGTATCCAATGAGAGCGCCTTCTGTACGCTGTCAAAGTCCCGGCGCTCAATGATGGCTTCGTGGGCATCCGAAACGACCGCCCATTCGCTTTCCGGCTTCGTGATGCGCTTTCGCACCTTGTAGCTGGGGGTGGTCTCCTTGCCCTGAATGAGCACACCGGTATAGACCGGATTCTTCAGGACACGGAGCACGGCGTTGGCCGACCATGCCGCCTGCGGGTTCGCCTTGAAGGAGGTGGCAAACCTCATGCCCAGCGATCTTTTGTATTCCATGGGCGAAAGCACGCCGCTGTGATTCAATCGGGCGGCGATATCCTGCGGGCTCATGCCCTCCAGCTTCCACGAAAAGATGTCCCGCACGATATCTGCGGCATATTCATCTACGATCAGGTGATTTTTGTTCGCTTCATCTTTCAGATAGCCGTATACGGCAAATGCGCCGATGTACTGGCCGCTCTTGCGCTTGACCTCAAGCTGGGTGCGGACTTTCACGGAAATATCCCGGCAGTAGGCTTCATTTATGAGATTCTTGAACGGAATGACAAGCTCGTCCGAGGCGTTTTTCCCGCCAAAGCTGTCGTAGTTGTCATTGACGGCGATGAAGCGCACACCTAAAAAAGGGAAAATCTTCTCGATGTATTCGCCCGCATCCAGATAATTACGGCCAAAGCGCGAAAGATCTTTTACAATGATGCAGTTGGTGCGTCCGGCTTTTACATCCTCCAGCATCTTCTTGAAGCTCGGACGATCAAAATTGGAGCCTGTGAAGCCGTCGTCGATCCTGACGGCGTATTCCCGAAGCTCCGGACGAGTCCGGATGAAATTCCGCAGCAGTTCCCGCTGCCCGGTGATGCTGTTGGATTCTTCTTTATCCCCGTCGTCCCTCGACAGTCGGAGGTAAAGCGTGGCGTTCCAGATTTTTGTTTCCTTGCTGTTTTGCATATTGCCAGCTCCTTTCCTCCAAAATTGTACCTGCAATGCGCATGACTGTCGAGGATGTCGCGGGGTCAGCCCTTTGTGCGGATATATGCTTCCAGTCTGTCCTCCAACGAAATATCCGTGTCGGCAAAGCTGACCCTGACCACATATTTTCCGTGCCGGTAGCAGTAGGGATTGCCGATTTGGCGGATGAAATCCAGAATACGCTCTCGCTTGGGAAGCGCTGTGTTGACCTTTACATCGCGGATATCCACCAGCGCCGCAGGGTCAACGGCGCGAATATCCATATCGGATGCCGTATATGCGTCCATGCCATACCTCCTTGCTTGGGTTATTTCATGGTTATGACTGGATATAGGAATGTATGAATCCGGGATAACCGGCAGCATGGACTTCATTACGGAGCCTCCATTTCTTCGGGGATATAAAGGCCGAGACTGATCTGAAGGGCTTCATTGACGCCGTCCATTTGTTCGCGGCTGACGCGCCCGATATAACGCACCACGCGGCGCTTGTCGATGGTTTTGATCTGCTCCAGCAGAACGACGGATGCACCGTCCATGCCCTTCACGGAGGAAAGCAAATAGTGTGTGGGCTGATGCGGTTTCTTGTCTCTGCGGGCTGTCAGAGGGGCTACAATGAGAGTCGGGCAATAAAAGTTGCCGGTGTTGTTTTGCAGCAAAAGAACAGGGCGCGTGCCGCCCTGTTCTGAGCCGATATAGGGATTTAAGTTTGCCAGATAGATATCGCCGCGGCGATATGTCCAGTTCTCCTTCAAGGGCAAGGACTCCTTTCTGTTTTGGTATGTACAGCCCTAATTTGTCCTCGACACCCCAGAGCCGTGGGAAATCATCAGGCGGCGGCCGGTTGTGCCGCTCCATGGGATTTGAACCCCTCCGAGGATCGCTCCGAGCTGCCCCCATTGCGTGAAGAAGCTGTGGCTGGACAGAAGTATCGTTAGCCCTGCATACGGTCATGGCCGAATCGGGAACCGCCCGATTTTTCCAGTCGGCTTTATCGCTCGTTCACGGAAGCTGCGCTGATTGGATGTTGTCCGCACTTGTGAATGTCGTGGCGCACCGCTGTGCTGGCTTGTGCTCTCGCACATATGCAGGAATGTACCTGATGAATGAGTATGAAATTTTCAACGACTCATGAAAGATTTTCACAGCTGTGAATGAAAATAAAGCAAGTGCGTCGGATCGTGGTGTCTGCTATACTGGATATAGCAGGCGAAGTCCGGTTGTACCTTGGCGGAAATGCCACCCCGTTTGTTCAACGTGGACGAATTGCCCAAGAGAACAGCAGTATGTTGCACCACGGAAGTGGAGAGCACGAGTAGCAAGATTCGGATACCAACCCGGGCAATTCCCAAGCCTGCAATACGACAGGAGGGGATCTCATGCAAGACATTTTGACCTGTGCCATGGGACTGGACGTTCATCGGGATATCATCGTTGCCTGTCTGGTCAAAGGTGCTGTGGATGCCGAGCCGGAGGCAGAAACACGCACCTTCAGTACGCTCATCCCAGAAATGCAGAAACTACGGGACTGGGTCATCGAATCCGAATGTCGGAACATTGCCATGGAAAGCACCGGAATCTACTGGCAGCCTATTTACGAGATGCTGGAATCCTGTTTTGACGGCGAGATCAGCATTCTTGTTGTAAATGCCCGACACATGAAGAATGTGCCTGGACGTAAGACTGACATGAAGGATGCCCAGTGGATCGCCACATTGCTTAGGGCGGGATTGCTCAAAGGCAGCTTTATCCCGGATAAAGCATTCCGAGAGCTGCGGCATCTGACCCGGTATCGCAAGAGCGTTGTCCATGACATTACGGCACAAAAGAACCGGATCGATAAATTCCTGCAAAGTTCCGGATTCCGCTTCACTGCATTCCTTTCGGATACCTTTGGTGCTTCCGGAAGAAACATCATTCGGCATCTTATTGAGCACGGCAGCATTGACCGAGAAGCGTTGGATAAGTGTCTGAAGACCAAAACCAGAAACCGAATTGACGAGATACTCGTTGCACTGAATGGATCACTTTCCGAGCATCAGTGCAGATTCCTGAATATGGTGTTTCGGCATCTGGAAGATTTGGAAGCACATAAGCATACTGTTGAGGACGAAATCACCGAGGAAGTTCTGAAACATACTGATACACTGAATCTCCTTTGCTCCATTCCCGGAATTGATGTCACTGCAGCAGCTGCTATCATTGCGGAAATCGGTACTGATATGAGTTCATTCCCGGATTCCCAACACATTTGCTCCTGGGCGGGACTGAGTCCAGGCAACAACGAGAGTGCTGGTAAACGAAAGAGCGTCCATATCAATAAAGGCAATCCTTATCTGAAGAGCATGCTGTGCGAGGTCGCGTGGATCATGGCATCTCACCGCAAACTGTATCTTTCCGGCTGGTACTGGAAAGTGAAACAGCGGAAGGGAGCGAAGCGGGCAACGATTGCGTTGGCCCGGAAGATCCTTTCCATCATCTACACCATGCTGAAAACCGGAACTCCCTATAATGAGGAATGCTTTGAACAGCGCAGACTGCGATGCGAACGGAAACGTGCAAACCGCTTGGTGAATGAATTGCAGAAGCTGGGCTACGTAGTGGTAGCACCCGACTGATGCTTACTCCCATATTGCTCCGCCAGCGACAGGCAAGGCCTGCCGCTATTTGTGCTGTGAATCTTTCATCTATGAGGCGTTGAAAAACGCTTTGTCAAGGTTCACGCTACGACTTATTTTCGTAGCAAGGAACAGTCAGCTTTCGCTGTGATTTAATTTTAGAAGACCATGGGCAGGTTTTGAATATAACGTTGGTAACATCCGCGTTACCATTAGTAACGTCAGCTACAGCCGCTCCCTGAATTTCTCCAACTGCCCGATCAATTCCTGAATATCTGTTTTCAGTGCAGTGGAATCCGGCGCAGTGTATGTGATAGTTCCGAGAACAAGGTAGTCGATGGATACGCCGAACAGGTCTGAGAGCACGATCAGCACATCAACTGAGCAGCCTTTCTTCCCTGACTCAATGAGGCTGATAAAGCCACGGGAAACATTCATGTGTTCTGCCAGATCATCCTGCGTGAAATTCTTTGCGATGCGAAGCTCACGAATCCGCGCTCCGCTGGCCTTTGTGTTGTAATACATAAAAAACCTCCGTGAATTTGAAATGTGGGAATTTCAAGCTC